>SXGR01309605.1_pt1 | contig 20852 bp, 15 predicted proteins | sample 3174711 | NCBI WGS metagenome assembly SXGR01 (sample SAMN11356860, study PRJNA531348) | freshwater metagenome | isolation source: freshwater sample F1-60 | place: China: Fuxian Lake, Yuxi | collected 2017-12-25 | reverse complement strand
TGATTGCAACTCTTACGCACCCACCAATTTGTCAAAGAACAAAGACACCCACTACAGGTGCCTTCCCTGGCTCTTTACCAGTTAAGCCTCAGCTCTTTTTTAAGGCCACCTAAGCAGCCCACTCGCCTCGACTCTATTACTTTAGTCCACGGTTTTGAAATGACAAGGGACCGGTTTGCCAAGGGAAGGAAAAATTATTTCATCCGGCAGGATGGCCCAGGCAAACACCTTTTATAAATCCTTGTAAAATATATACTTAGGGAATGTTTTACGGGGAACGGGGATCATAAAAAACCTCTCCAAAATAATTCGGAGAGGTAAATTGGTTTTCGGAATTGGAGCCAAATCCAGGCTAATTGCCAAACACTTGGCAAGCCCACCAGCGGCCTCTGGACCAACACATGCCAATGCCAATGTTTTGGGAATCTGACAGGATATTCGCCCGATGGGGTGGCGAATTCATCCAGGCCGATCCCACCACATTTTCCGGGCCGAAGCCGTAAGCCACATTTTCCCTAACGCCTCCTGCGTATCCAAACCAGACAGCTCGGCTATTTGGTGTGCTTCCTTGCAAGTTGTGGGACATTACCCCAAGGTTTCCCATATTGGCCGCATGAGACTTTGCAGCCCGCATGAGACGCATATCAAACCCCAGGTTTTCGAGGCCAGAGCTTTTGCGATAGTTGTTTGTTTCGATTAAAACCAACCGTTCCGCTTCATTGGGGAGCGCATCGGCAACCGAAAACGCACAAGCCAAAGCCCAAACCATCTGACACAAACTAAGGATCCACATACTTGAAAATTCCTCCTGAACCACCCGATGTCCAACATGCCATGCCAGGCAAGCCAAGCATGAAGGAAACTCCCGAAAAAGGACCAAAAGGGTAAGTCTTGGCCCACATAAACCGATTAGGAGTCAGAAAAGAAATGACCAGAAAAAAACCTATATTTTCAGAAAACATTACCCATATTTCCCATCTTAACACGAAGGGAAGGCGGAATTGGAGGTGGTCGGGATCGAACCGGCAACCTCCTGGTTGCAAACCAGGCGCTCTCCCAATGGAGCGACACCCCCGGACGAGCCTGTCCGGCCGCCGTTCGGCTCAACCCCCCACGCCCGGCAAACCGGGCCCAAGGGAAGTGGGCGTATCTGGATTCGAACCAGAGACCTCAGCCTTATCAGGGCTGCGCTCTAGCCAACTGAGCTATACGCCCGAAAAAAAAGCACCCTAAAGCACCTGAAGTAATGATACCACCGGATGGAAAATCGTCAACAAACAACCCTGCCTTTGCACGGTTTGTTGCTTTCCAAAAGGATGAAAAATCGTTAGGTTAACCGCATGGTACCGGACAAGGTGCCCCCAAATATTCACGGACCAAACAACTTTAACCTCGGACCAAACATGCAAGATCCTTATGAATTTTGTCGGTGCGGCAGTGGCAAAAAAAACCGCTGGTGTTGCGCTCCCCTTGAGGTGGAAATTGATAAGGCTTGGCGCCAAGCCTCGATGGGACAGCATGAAGGGGCCCTTAGGACTTTGGATTCCCTGGCTGCTGCAAATAAGGATAATCCGGAGGTTTATGGCCGAAAGGCGGAACTGCTCTTCGCCCTTGGTCGTCCCCAGGATGCTTCCGCCATTTTGGAAAAAGCCTTTGCCCTTCGAGGGGATTATCCATTTGGCAACTACCTTAAAGCAGCAACTCTGCACGATAATCGGGAAATGGTAGGGTCCCTAATCCTTGCCAGAAAATCACTGGAATCGTACCATCCTGCAGCTGTTGGGCCCCTTTGTCGCGTTCTCAAATTGATTTTTAACGGTGAAATGGCGTTAAATCGGCCAATCGCCGGCCGGGTTGCTCTCAAAATGATCCTCAAACTTGATCCAACCTTGGCAGAAGCCAAAGAGGATATCGAGAGTCATTTTGGCGTTTCCAGTTTGTTTACGGAAGCGGCTAAACAAGATTACAGCCTATTGCCACCCCCCCCCACTCGTGACCGCCAAATGGCATGGAACAAAGCCGCCAAAACCCACGGGGCATCCCGGCTAGGCGGTATGGCCAAGATGTTTGAGGACCTCACGGCTTCTGATCCCACCGATATTCCGGCCTGTTACAACTCGGTCCTGACCTTGGCAATGATAGGCAATAACGCCAAAGCCCTTGAGGCATTGGATCGTTATTTCGAACTGGAAAAAGACGAATCCCGCCTGATTGCCGCCATCGGCCTTGCGATTGTGCTCAAAGCAGGATTTGGCTTGACAAACCAGTCTGATTTCCTCGAGCGAATTTTTCTTGTAAAAGTGAATGATCCCAACCTTTTGATGGGATTTCTCAGGAAAATGGCGGATAGCTCCCAATTTATTCCCGTTCCCCGGCAATCCGAGGAAGCCGCACTTAATGGTTTTCTCCTGAAACCCCTCTCCTCCCTGGTGGTGGGTGGGGATTCCACCCCCCGGTATGGAAACCTGCAAGGGGTATTGGTGGCCAGGCCACAATTTCTTGAAATGCGGTGCCATACGGCGGCTTCGTCTGCCTATTTTGCCACCGAGGCCCGACAAAATTTGGGATTGGCCCTCAATGAGGGTGATGTCCTGATTAACACGATTTTGACTGACCCATTCAAGGAATTGGCATTGGTCAGCCTCGATAAGAATCCCGATGTGGACGCGGCAAAAATCAAACAAACCGAGTTTGTAAAACATTATTTTTCCACGCAATGGATTGATATGCCGCTCAAGATTTTGGGGGATAAATCGCCAAAGCAGGCCTTGGCAACTCCCATGAGCCGAATCCGCTTGTTGGGTTTGCTTAAATACATCGACGGCAGTAGTTCGCATATCTTGGACCTTGGTTTCAATAGCGAGGTAATCAAGACCCTCATTGGAATGCAGGGTTCCCTCGATGGGTCAACCGAATCCTCCGGTGGCTTGCCAGGAGAGTCGAGTCTCACCTCCCTGGACCAAGCATTTCGGGAGGCCCGCCATCACGATCGTGATGAGGAAGCTTATTCCCTGGGGCAAAGGATATTGGAACACTCCTCCCAGGAAATTGCCGATTTGTCCCATGTGTTTCAATTCCTGGCCCGTCAAATGGTAAGTGCCGGGACATTGGAGGAGGCTAACCAACTCCTTTCCCGTGGTGTCCAATACGATCGGCAAAACAATTCCGGGTCCAAAACCGCAGATTTGGAATTGGCCAGGGCCCAGGTGATTTCCAAACAAGGGCTAGCCGATGAGGCGGCTGCCGTGGTTGCTGAAACGGCCCGTTCCCATCCAAAGGATCTTTCCATTGTTGCCAGGGCAACCGAAATGCTTTTGGGAATGAAACGGGCAAAAGAAACCTTGGAAATCGGGGAAGCTGGCCTCAAGGAAGCCAAACACCAACAAAATCGTGATGCCGAGGAGCATTTGGCCGAGTTGTTGGTTGCCGCAAACCGGCTGGGTTAACGCTTAAAAAGCAAGGAATGGGATCACTCGGAACCATCCGCCCTTTTGCGTAACACCCCTTTGGGAGTTGGAAACCCATATTTCCTGGTATTACCAGGGAAAACCAGCTGCATAGGGTACTTGAGCCAGCTCCAGAATCACCTCTGCCAATCTTTCGCTTGAGGATTCCAGCAACGCATGTCCTTTTTCTGCGGTCCCTTTATGAGGGCACCCAATCCCTGTGCCTGTGGTTGCCAAATGCCACGGCCTTGAAACACTTACCCAGCCTTTGTTGATTGATCCAACCTTGGCGGGAACAGGGGTCCCATCATCGGCTTCGGCCATATTGACCAACTCAGGCCGCAAGGCAAGCATCAGGCTGGTTTCCAATTCGTCTGCATGTTCGCCCGGTTCGGAAAGGGTGGCTTTACAAAGGTCACCGGCCATTTTGTACCAGTCGATCAAACCGATAAATAGGGGCAATTCGTCGAACAATTCCCGTAGGAAGGGTTTGAGTTCGTTACCCCCGTGCCCATTCAACAGGACTAACTTTCGCATTCCTTGTCGGGAGAGGGCAGTGGCAACATCCTTGATAATGGCCAAAAGTGTGGAAGGCTTGAGCCCCGGAGTGAGGCCTCCTGGAATTTGATAATAGTTGGTGTTCACCCCAAACGGAATGGCCGGAAGTATAAGTGCCTTGGCCCCTTTTTCATTGGCTTTTAAACATCCCCGTCGGCCAATTTCCTCGACCTGAAAAATATCTGTCCCATAGGGCAGGTGGAGATTATGGGGTTCTGTTGCCCCAAAGGGCAAAAGCACAAGGTCCCAAACATTTTCACGAACCTGTTTGTGGGAAAGGTATTTTAATCTGGGGTCCAACATCACAGCTCCTGAAAAGGTGGGAAACCTAGTGAAGGGTTTCAAGAAAAAGCAAAGAAACTCGACTTGCCATCCATTGGAAATTTAGGAACATCCATGAAAATAGCGGGATGACTTTCCCACGACAAGCCGCAAATATACCCAGTTCCAACACACCTTTGGATTCCCCCAACCTCTATCTCAATCGCGAGCTAAGTTGGTTGGAGTTTAATCGAAGAGTTCTCGAGGAAGCTCAGGATCCAACGGTCCCTATCCTGGAGAGGCTCAAATTCCTTGCCATTACCGAATCCAACCTGGATGAGTTTTTCATGGTCCGGGTGGGTGGATTGCAGCAAAAACGCCAATCCGGGGTGGGATTTGGATCCGGAGCGGACAGGACACCGGTGACCGTGCAGTTGGAGCGCATTGGAGAAATTGTCCGGCAGCTGGTCGAGGATATGCAAAAATGCTTGGCAAATGAGGTTCTTCCCGGGTTGCAAAAAGAAGGCATTGTTCTTCGAAACCCCGAAGACCTTACCCCGACAGACAGGGACCAAGCCGCCAAAATTTTCCATGGGCAAATTTTCCCCGTTCTGACTCCCTTGGCAATAGATCCTGGGCACCCCTTTCCTCATCTGCTCAATAAATCCCTCAACCTGGTGGTCAAACTCGTTCGCAAACAGGGTAACGAGCCTGTTTTTGCAGTGGTTCAGGTCCCTTCGGTGTTGCCAAGGTTTGTCACTTTTAGCCAGGATATCCGTTTGGGAGAGCAGGTATTTGTCTCCCTGGAGTCGATTATTCGGGAGCATTTACATGAGCTTTTCCCCGGGATGGACATCCTTTACTCCACCGTATTCCGGGTAACCCGCAATAGTGATTTTGAAATCGACGATGATGAGGTGGAAGACCTGCTGAAGGCGGTCGAGGAGGAAATCCGCAAACGGCGCCGGGGGATGGCGGTACGCCTTCAGTTGGAAAGCCGGGCTCCTGTTGAGGCGGAACGATTTTTGGTTCAAGCCCTTGACCTGGACCCGCAGGAGGTTTTCAGAACTCCTGGCATGGTTGATATGACGGGCTTGTTTCAAATTCATGGTTTGGCCGGGTATCCCCACCTTCGCGACCCCCAGCATGTTCCGCTCCAAATTCCCGAAATTGCGGCCGCTCCCAACATATGGGCCGCCATCAAGGGCGGTGACATCCTGATGCACCACCCCTACGATTCATTCAGCCATGTTGTGGATTTCATCGAAGCTGCGGCCAACGATGAAAGGGTTTTGGCCATAAAGCAAACCCTCTATCGAACTTCCAGTGATTCCCCAATCATCCGGGCCCTGCAACGAGCGGCGGACAACGGCAAACAGGTTACCGCAGTAGTGGAGATAAAAGCCCGGCTTGATGAGGAGCGAAACATCCTTTGGGCCAGGGAATTGGAAAAGGTTGGCGTTCATGTGGTTTTTGGATTTGTCGGTCTGAAAACACACTGCAAGGTCTCCCTGGTGGTGCGTCGGGAAGAGGAGGGAATCAAGCGTTATGTGCACATGGCCACAGGCAATTACAACCACCAGACTGCACGCATTTATACAGACCTTGGCTACTTCACCTGCAGGGATGACTTTTGTGAAGATGCCTCCAACCTGTTTAACTACTTGACGGGTTTTTGTGAACCACCTCAATGGAGGCAGTTAGTGATCGCCCCGTCCAAACTGCAAAGTTTCATGCTGGATAAGATTGGTCGTGAGGCGGAATTGCAGGTCGCAGGAAAAACAGGCCGAATCATCGCCAAGATCAATGGTGTACTCGAACCGGCGGTGATCCAAGCCCTTTACCGGGCGTCCCAGGCAGGAGTTAAAATTGATATCATTTGCCGGGGTATTTGTGCCCTTAAACCGGGAATCCCGGGGATCAGTGAAAACATCAGGGTGGTTTCCATTATTGATCGATTTTTGGAACACAGCCGCATCTTCTATTTTGGCAATGAGGGCGATCCCGAGGTATTCGTTGGTTCCGCCGACTGGATGGACCGCAATCTGATTCGCCGTGTGGAAATTGTTTTTCCAATCGTCGAGCCGAAACTGAAAACCCGAATCATTGGCGAGATATTGGCAACCTCCCTTGCTGACAATGTCAAGGCAAGGGAACTTCATGCCGACGGTAGTTATACACGGATCAGGCCCGCTCCGGGTACCGTTTCGATTCGAAGCCAGGATCGTTTTCTCGCCATGGGCCAGCCAAAAATGGAAACGGAATTACCTCCCAAGGTGAACCTCCTTGCCGCAACTTTTAAAGGGGATAAACCCTCCAAAACCAGGTCCAAAAAAAAGACCGGGTAAGCTGGTTCTTGCGGAATATTCCCCTCTGATCTTTTAAGAAACGAGATTCGAAACATGGATGCGGTGATTCTGGCGGCTGGCCTAGGCACACGACTTAGGCCCCAAACATTAACCACCCCAAAACCCATGTTGCTGGTACAGGGAAGGCCCATATTGGATTGGATCGTGGGAGCCCTTCCCCCTCAGGTGGACAGGCTTTTCGTGGTTACCCATCACCTTCGCGAACAGGTTGCGGAATACCTGTCCCGGCAAGCGAAATTTTCCCATGCCCTGGAAGTATTTCAATCCACACCAAGGGGCACAGGGGATGCCATCATTAGCTGCCTTGGCCATTTGCGATCGGAAAATGTGCTTGTTTTAAACGGGGATGACCTTTTTGGTGCTACCGACATTAAAAACCTGGCATCCGAGGGGCCTGGAGTTTTGTGCCATCCGGTGGATGAACCGGAAAAATTCGGAATCGCCTTTCCCGGTATTGATGGCAACCTCGAATCGTTGGTCGAAAAACCAAAAATCACCGGAACTCACCTTGCCAATACGGGAGCGTATTTTTTCCCCCTATCGGTGTTGCAACAGCCCCTTGAGCTATCTCCCCGAGGGGAATATGAAATTACCGATTTTGTCACCAAAGCCATTGGACAAGGGCCGGTTCGACTTGTTTCCGCCAAGTTCTGGTATCCGATCGGCAATCAGGAAGCCTTGGATGGGGCCCAAACTCTGGATTTGTCCCTGTGCAAGTCTTGAGGGAACTTTGAGGTTGGAATCAGGGGACAATCGGTATTTTTCCATTGGGGCTCTTTTAATTATTGACCCACCCAATCAGCATTTTTCCTGCGGCCACCAATAGCACTAATCCCAGCATGCGTTTTAACCAAACGGGATTGAAATGCCTGCTCCCCAGATACGAACCAATCCAGCCACCCACCAGGACAAATCCTGCCCATAAGAGTGTAGGCATCGCCAACTGTTCAATACTTGGGGGTAGCCCTGCCAAGGCGGCGGCAGAGTTTACCACTATGAAGGGTGCGGAAACGGCCGAAGCACCTTTGGGAGTGGCCCACCCCCCCATTACCAAAAGGGGGCTTAGAAAAATGCCTCCTCCCACCCCTGTCAAACCCGAAAGGAATCCAATGATGCTACCGCAGGCAATGGAAAACCATCGGGAAGGCAAAGGCGGGTTTTCCTTGGATTTTCCTGCTATTGGGGAAGGAATTACCATCCGAATTGCGGCAAAAAGAAGGACCATTCCCAAAACCACCTTCAAAACGGAACCAAAGCAGGGTGCGAGCCAACTTCCCACCAGAGCCATGGGAATGCTGGTGAGGGCAAAGGGCCAGAATAGCTGCCAGGAAAATGCCCCGGCCCGCTGATAATTAATGCTGCCAACCGTAGCAACAACGACATTCAGGCCAAGGGCGAGGGATCGAATCAACTCTGGCGGGCTGCCCATGAGGGTCAGGATGGCTATGTAGGCAGACGCTCCACCATGGCCGACGGAGGAATAGAGAAGGGCTCCCAAGCCAAGCATTAGGCCAATCAACCAAGGATCATCCATAGCCCATGGTTTATTACCCATAGGATCAAAGGGAAACGGCAATCCTAATTGAGTAAATCCCTGGGAGAGTTACGGAGATTTCCCATTGACCCTTGGAGGGAAGGGTTACCTTTCCTAGCATAATTTTCGCCGCCTTCTCCACTCCCTTCGATAAAGGTTGTACCAAAATGAATCGTTTTGTTTTACTGCTCGGATTGGCTTACCTAATGGTAGCCGGACCATCCTTTGGTTTTTTAAGTGCCCAGGACAAGGCCCAGAAAAAAGCCAGGAATCCTGAGGAAGGGCGCAAAGGAACTGTTACTGGCCTGGTTACCTCCAAGGGCGACAACTGGATCGAAGTCAAGGCGGATGGAGAAGAGAAGGCCCGCAAATATTACCCCCATTGGCGAGGCGGTGCCCCCGCCCAAGGTGGCGGCTTGGACAAGAAAATGTTGGCGGATATCAAAAAAACCCAGCTCAAATCCAGGATTTCCCTGGATTGGTCCTACGAAGAACGGCCAAGGGTCGAAAAAATCGAGGTGCTTTCCCAACCCAAAAAAGATGGTGAAAAACCCAAAACCGACGGAGACAAAAAAGGGCAAGACCAATGATTGCCCGCTTCGGAATGGTTTGCGGCCTTTTATTGATTCTCCTTTTGGCTCCTAATCTACGCTCGCAAACCAATAGCGGCTGGCATAAAGAACTTGAGCCTGGTTTGGCCGAAGCGAAGCGCACAGGAAAACCGATCTTTCTGGTTTTTCGTTGTGAACCTTGAACGGATTGCAAGGAAATCGACGGGCAGGTTGTCCGTCTTGACCCAATCCTCCGGGATTCCCTCAACCAATTCGTCCGGATTCGTTTAACCAAAATCGCCGGCGTCGATTTGCGCCACTTTGAATTCGATTATGACCTTACCTGGTATTGTTTTATCCTTGATCCTGACCTTGGCATTTTGGGTCGATATGGGGGTCGGGATGCGTCGGGACCCGATGATCGCAATTTGCTCAAAGGATTGCGTTTTGCTATGGATATGGCTCTCAAAAATAGAGGAAAAGGCGTCGCCCCCCCCTCAGGGAAGCCTGTTCGTGCGGAAGATTATCCCGCTGCAAAAAAACACAATGGCTGTATCCATTGTCACAACATCAAGGAATTCCAAAGGGCCGATCAATTGGCCCTGGGGAATTTTGATCGCAATGCATTGTGGGCCTATCCTCCAATTGACAATCTTGGAATGGTTCTCGATGTCGATCAAGGCAACCGGCTCACCAAGGTGAATCCTGGGTCGGCTGCGGCCGATCTCGGCCTGGCAAAGGGTGATGTTCTATTAACCCTTAATGACCGGCCGATCCATTCCTTTGCGGATGCTTCGTTTGTGCTCCATAAACATTTGGCCGGGCCGATTGAGATACAATGGACCCGGGGAACCTTGGCCATGAAAGGTCAACTCTTACCCAAAGGTGATTGGCGCAAAAGCAACATTACCTGGCGACCATCGATGCTGGATATACTCCCTGGGGTTCCCTTTGCCGGCGAGGATTTGACAGCTCCGGAAAAGGCAAGGTTGGGAATTCCCAAAAACTTGCCTGCCTTTCGCCAAGGGGACTTGGTTCATGCAAAATTGAAGGAGGCCGGCTTTCGGGCAGGGGATATTGTCGTAGGTATCGTCGGCCCAAGGATCGAAGGGAACATGGAAGATTTTCTGGCTTTTGTTAGGCGGAATTATTTGATAGGGGACAAGATTCGTTTCCGAGTGATAAGGGAGGCAAAAGAGATCGAATTGGAACTTGGGTTGCGTTGAACCGGGGATGACATTACTCCCTTTTTAACCTTCCGCTAAGGCCCAACGGTTCGGCTTGAAACGCAAAAAGCAACACCCTATTTTTCCAGGCTTTCCCGGTGCAGGGCCAAGGTGTCCAGAATGACGATTTTCTGCCAGATCTTTGCCGACAGGCCAATGGTGAGATCCTGAATATCGTCCACGGCGGACATGACCTGGCCATCATTCAGGCTTTGAACATAGAGGGCGGCAACCTTACTGGTTATGGAAAGCAATTCCGAACAATAATCCAGATACCTTGCCAGTTCGAACCTTGTCATGGTCCGAACGGGGGAGGAAAGGGTTTTCGACATTGGGCTTACCAAATATTCCGGATCCTTGTTCATCTGGTGAAGGTCAATGACATGGGCAATGCTACGCAATTCGTTCAACGACTTTAGGGCACGGTTGCGTTTGAGTCGCACCTCGACTGTAATGAGGAAGAACACGGCAATGGATAGGAAAATGGCCACATTGATGGCGGCTTCCAACCCTTGAAGGAGGTCGGAAACATTTTCTCCGCCTAGTGAACCATGGTAAGAATAAAGGAACAGGCCAAAGGCTCCCAAACCCAAAAGAAGGGCGAACAGCACGGCGATTCGGATCGGCCAATGTGGTTTCTTCAGTATTTCAATTTGAAGGGTTGTCTCTCCTGCGATTGCCAGCAAATCCTGGCTGACCCGACTCAGGCCCGAACCGGGAAACCGTTCCGCAATGCGGTTGTTCAAAACTTCTCCGGTGCGAAAAATGGCATCAGATTTGAGGGAGCGATACATGTCCTTTCCTTTTTCTGGCACAAGCCCCATGGCTTTCTTAAAGACTTTGCCTGATACGGTATAACCCAAGTTACGCAGTTGGAGTGATTTTTTACAACTATTTGTCCTATTTTGAAACCAGGATTGTGGTTTTACCCAGGAAATGGGAGTATTTCGAGTTCCAAACGGCCCGTCGTCCTCACCAAGTTACTTGATATTGGCCGTTAATTGTGCGATTATAACAATTGAGTTCGAAATGGTTCACAGGTCCTTTGAACGGTTCCCAACCACCTGCATCGTTTTGAAGGGTTGAAAGCCATTGGGAAACAGGAACCAACGGTTTGGACCAGACCCCGAAACGAGTCATTTTGTTCCGTCGTTTGCAGGCGGATTTGAATATTCCCTGTGAAAAACCGGGGTTATTTGGTCCCACCCGCAAACCTTTGGCCAATTCCACTCAAATCCAGCTCATTGCATTTCATGGAAATACCCCCCTTTCTTGCCAAAGAAACTTGCCTCCAACTTGTTTCTCCATTAGCTTGACTCTGGTATACCTATCAATCACCTCTGGGATTTAGCCATGTCCTCACGAGTGGTTTTTCTCCTTCGTTGGTTGCGTCGGTTTTATCGTCCAGTTTCCCCAATCCTAAACCGTTCACCGCTATTCTTGGAATCCTTGGAAAACCGTCTGGTCCCGGATGGCCACGGGTTCTCCCAAATACTGCCCCAATGGAACGGGGATCAGGGGCTGCATCCCCCGGCCTCCGTTACCACCCTTTCGTCCAACTCATTGTTGGTCCCCTTTGAGCCTCCTTCTCCTCCCTCCTCCGGACTGGGTGCCGTTCCCCCCGACTTTTCCCAATTCCATTTTCCGACCACCCTTCCCGCCGAAACAATAACCCCAACCTTGTCCGCTTCCGTCCTTACCGGGAATTACCAGCGCCATTACACACTTTACGCTCAAAGCCCAGGCGACCAGGTTTTCCTGGATGTCGAAATCGTGTCCGCCGTCCAATTCGGCACCACTTCTGTCACCGAATCCGGAACCCTGACCGTTTCCCAAACCATCCAACAAAACGGATCCTTAATAAGCCAAGTCGTGGCATCGGTGATACCGTTTTCCCAAACTGTTCCCGAAGACACAAACGGCCTGCACTATTTCGGATTGGACCGAGGCGATGGTGCCCCAGGCTACACCGTTTCGGGCCTTTTGGATTCCCAAATCTCCTGGAACCAAGTCTTGTGGTCCGATTCCGCCGCCTTTTCGACCAATGGTTTCTGGACCTTTTCCGATAAAACTTCATTTGGCCTTTGCTCCATCGATCAATCATTGCTCTCCTACACCTCGGAAACCAACACCCTTGCAGATGGCAGCAGTGTTACCAACGATACCACTTCCACTTCGTGGCAGTCGCAACTTACCCTTTCCGATCAACCCACCAATTTCCCCAACCTCCTCCTCAGCCAAGACAACACTCTTCCGGCGGTCCTTGAGCCAGCCGCCAACACCCATTTCTACCTTCAGTCCCGGGATGCCGGAACCTCCCAGGAAACCTGCATCGAAACAACCCCCGCAGCCGGTTCCCCAAATCCCGCATCAACGGTAACCATCGCCTCGTCCTATGCGGGGGCCGATTCCATTCGGTATTTCGACAAAAACTCTGCAACCGCCCTCCTAACTCCTCAAACCGCCGATCCTCTCCTCAACACTGAGACCCAGCCTTATTCTGGATTTGCTACAGCCTCATGGCTGATCGACACCCAAACCTCCGGAAACTACTCGGGCTCCTCCCAAGGGAACTTCAACCTGGCCACTCCCACTACTCCCATAGGATCCCTGACCTATAACGACATCCGCCACGATACCACTACCACTGATACCCTCAACCTCTCCGAGGAGATTTATCTCACGGATAACGATACCCAATACTTTGAGCAGACCACCCTCCAGCAATCCCTGACCCAGCCTTTATTGGAAGATTCGACCCTGACCCAAACTTTGGGCTATGACCTCCCCCTGATTGTCGGTCCCGTCATCGATTCCCAAATCACCTCCAACACGCTTGCCTACTCCTATTCCGCATCGCAGGGTGCCATCCAGTCCAGCATCACTGACCAATTCCATCTCCGTTCCAACGCCCCCGCAACTCAAGCCACCACGACCACACCCGCCACCCCGGCAAGTTACCTGACCCTATCGGGTTATTTCAGCGCCTCCGGATCGGACCAGTCTCAGGGGACAATCTCCGGAACCTATGACCTGATCAACAAAACCCAAACGGTCAACGACAATCTTGCCTACCAATCCCACTGGGTTTCCACGGATTTTGGCACTCTTGGGTACAACGAAAACGGAACCATCCCCGTAGCCCTCCGAAGTTTGAGCTTCTCCCAATCCCAAACCGATTCCAGCGGTAACTCCACCCAACATGGCGGGTTTGACGCCACAGGCAAGCAAATCTCCGGAATCAGCCAAAGCCACGACCAATCGACGACCACCATCCCCCAGTTCTGGTCCTGGAGCCAACTCTCCGGGGTCAACCAACCGACCCTGACCGAATATCAGGAAGGGGTAGGCCAGGAGGTTTTCACCTCAAACACCAACCTTTCCTTTGACACCGAAGGGAAAGCTACCGGAACATTTGATTTATCCTTGGTATCAGCCGTAGCCAGCACCATCACCAGTGCCCTGGTAGGCACCCTCTACCTCGATCCAATAATCGGGACGGTATCCGAGGCATTTGATCCCGCTTTGGGGGCATCTCCCACCCATCCTCCCTTCGATTCGATCACTTTCACCGATCAGAGCCAAGCCCTGATCCAGGCGGGGACGGTGTTTCAAACCCAATTAGCCTGGGCCTCGGATGTTCCCACCGGAACCGTTGTTTTGGGCCAATCGGCACAGATCACCAGCATCTCCCTGGACAATCGGGCATTTGTCTCAAACCATGGCAAGGATCATGCTCAATTCGATGCGAATGATGGGGGGCAAATTCGGGTTATCGACCAGATCATGAGAACGATTGCCGGAGATCTGTTAACCACCACCGGGGCTACGGATAGGACCATCACCTATGCCGGGCAATCGCAACTGATTGCCGACGGAAAATTGGATGTGGCCGAGACAGGCCAAACCGGGGACTACCATCTGGAAGGGCGGACCCGCTACCGGATTCAGGATACCGAGTCGATCCAATCCCTCTGGTCAAACGATGCCTGGACCGAAACAGGGCACAACTTCACGGTTGACCATGAGGCGCATGATGCCTGGGCCTATAACCAGACGGTCAACCTCCCGAAAAATTCCGATCCGATCATCACCAACAACGGCGATGGAACCACCACCGCAAGCATGGTCCAACTGGGTCAGGATCAATCGACTTTAACCTCAACGGGTGGATACGATTACCACCTGACCCAATCGGGGTCGCCTTCGGATTTTGTGTTTGCGCTGGGTCACACCAGTCAATCGCAATCAGGCAAGCATGACACAGGAACCTGGCGGGCGGCGAATGGAACCAGCGGCGCCACCTACGACAATCTGGGAAGTGAGACGAAGAACTCCCGGGCCAACCTCTCGGGCCGGGTGCAAAACGGTTCGGTTTACTACGATGGGATTGATGTCTACCAGACCAAAAACACAAGCACCAACAATACGGGATCAGGCTTTGCGCTTGGGCAGACCACGAATTCCCACACGGTGGGTTCGACCCAGACGATTGAAACCCGGGGAGGCAATTCGGGGTCGTGGTATGGTAGCAAACTGGAATCAGGCAACACCACCACCAACTACACCACGGTTTCGGGGACGATGGGGCAACCTTTTTCGGGAATGACCCAAACCGGGTTCAACACGATGACGCTGTATGGAACCGCGGCACAAACCGGAATTTCCGGGTCGTATGGGAGTAACCAGTATGGCCAAACGGCGCCAAGTGGGCCCGCCCAACTCCCCAATATCCCGGCCCCTAATGTGGGAGATTATCCGCCCAAGGCTCAGGCAAAATTAAACACGATCTACAACGCCTACAGGCAATCTGCGGCAAACCAAGCCTATTACGCCTCTCAATACGCCAACCGACCAGGCAATCATTTTGTGACTCCAAGCCTGGCCAATCAGTTGCAACAAATCAAAGAATCTGTGATGAATGGGAGTTTGAGACCCGATGTGAATCAGTCCGAATGGGAATATGTGCTGGATTGCGTTCAAACGGGTCTTGATGTAGTCGGAATGGTGCCCATCGTTGGGGAAGTCGCGGATGGGATCAATGTTGGTATTCATGCCTACCGGGGGAATTATTCCGAAGCGGCCCTGAGTGGAGCCGCCATGGTGCCTTGGATAGGGGCAGGGGTAACGGCTGCCAAATATGCCAGGAACATTGGAAAGGTTGGAATTGTTGTTCCGGCCAATCCAAATCAGGCGGCAAATTTAACCAGCCTAGGTAAGGGAATTAAAGAAGCCGAAAGCAGGGCTTTTATAGCTGGCCAGGAAAAAAGTTTCCCGGGTTGTTTTGTTAAAGGGACATTGGTAACGACAACTTTTGGCCCCCACCCAATCGATCAGATACAGGTTGGGGACAAAGTTTTGGCCTATGACTTGAAAACAGGAAATTGGTTGCCAACTCCGGTATTAAATACCTTTCAATCGGATTACCGTGGCTTTAAAACCACCATCATCACTGAGAATGACCAGATAGGGTCCACTTTTGGTCACCCGTTTTGGGTGCTTCGGGGCAAGGACCTGGATACTCGCCCGCAACCCGAGGAAATGCTTGAATTGCCGAGGATGATTTCGCTTCCAGGTCGATGGGTGGAAGCGGGCCAGGTCCAAATCGGTGACCAACTTTTGCTGGTGAATGGGAAAGAGGTTTCGGTTGAGGAGGTGGTAACCGTCCCCTACGCGGAAAAAGTCTTCAATCTGGAAATCGCTGAGATTCACACCTATGCCGTTGGAAAAACGGGGGTGTTGGTGCACAATAGTAACCCTTGTGGTGCGGGTGGCTTGGGTGATGAGCTTGGAAAAGTTGGTTCAAGGACAACTCCGGGTATTACCGCTCCAACAAACCGTGCCGGTTTACGAAAAGCAATGGGGCAACCTCCAGCGGAGATGGCGAATCCAAACGCCCATCATGACCTACCTTGGAAATATAAGGATTGGTTTGCGGGTCCAAATCGGGGGTTGAATGTTAACGACGCACAGTTTGGCCGATGGGTCGAAGGTAGGCCTCCGGGTGGGCACCAAAAATGGACTTCAGTTTTTGAAACCGAATGGCAGCAGTTCATAAGCCGCAATCGAAACGCAAATGCAAACGATGTGATTGATTTCATGAACAATCTGAGAAATGACATGCGTTTCCAGTGAAAGGATCAATTTTCGTGATATATGAAGTAATTGACAATACGCCCAATGAACGAAAATGGACATCCGCTATCTCGATTCACCCACGCTCTCGCATGATTGCATGGTCATGTCCAGATTGTGGAACAGCAACCAGTTATCCATCGGGTTCCTTTGATGTAACAATTGAAGGGGGCGAAGCCTATCCTGACATCCTTGGATGCGGAGCATTTCCTTTTTTGATTCTATCCGAGCGAGTAATTGACTCATGGGGAAACCACAATATCGGCACATTCATCAAATTTCCAGTTGGTGTGACAAAAGCTCATGAAACGGACCTGTCCCCTGCAGGGGCCCCACAATTTTTCCGCATCGAAGTTGTAGGTAATGCAAAAATAGATATATTGTCAAGTGGCGGAAAAATTAAACAGCTATGTTTTCGTTGCGGGACCCTTAGATCAGAACCAATTGTCATCAAAAAATTTGCTTTTTTACCCAGATCGTGGGATGGAAGTGCGGTTTTTCGTGACCAGTTGCTATATCCAAACGTGATTTTTTGTACGGATGCAGTTAAGAGGCTTACTGAACATGAGAATCATTCAAATTTTCGGTTTGAGGAAATGTGGCCAATGACAGAAGGATGTTAAGGGCCCTATTCAGGGAAAACGCCTCATATGGCCTACCGCAAAAGTTCTGCAACATAACACCGGAAAAATAATCCCTGGAGAATTCCCGATCATCGCTCAAGTGTTCCAGTTTATTCTCGGTTAGTTCATAGAGTTCTTGTTTGTTTTTCGCCCTGTGCGCTTAGTGTTCGGGGTTCTTCAAATGATTCCACACCTTCCCGTCGGGATTCCAGGCCGGCGAATACGGAGGCAAGTAAACCACATGCAAACGCCTCCTCATTTCGATGAAAGCCTTTGTCATTTTCGAAGTGAGGGGTTTAGCCTGATCCATCACTACGACAACATGTCGACCTGGATGTTGACGCAACAGTTGTTTCAGAAAGTCGATTACATCCACGAATGAAATGCGCTTGGCATGAAGCCGGAACACAAAGCGGCCTTTGGGACTGTTCGCCGACATCGCCGGAATGCTGGCCCTGCTTCCCGTCACGGGGACCTTTCGAAGCTTGCCGCATTCCGCCCAAGTCTTGCCCAACGGAGTCGTCAGGCAGACCGAAGCCTCGTCTTCACAATACAGAATTCCGCCGGTTTTTTTCAGGGTTTTGCGGATTTTGGGGATCGTTTCCTCTAGCCAGCGGCGTTGCGTTTCGGGATCGGCCTCAAAATATTGTCGCTAATCCTTGGTGCAAAGCCAAACCCCCATCCCCATAATGAGCAGAGCACTAACCATGGCAACCCGGGCGGTCCATCGTTCAAAACCAACGGAGGACCCTGTTCGTTTTTGCAAAGAATCGCGGCTTTTTACCACCAGGATGCCAAGGGCAACCAAAACCGAAGCCAGTCCTGCACTAAAGGCGATCAACAGGGGAAGGGCCAGCCAGGTTCGCCCGGAAGCCATCGCAAAAACCAACATCGCAACCGCATCCCAACAGGGGACCAATCCTCCAGTGATACCCAAAATGATGACCCCCCAGGAGCTGGTTTTGTCCCCTTCCCTTTTGATAGATGGACCGTGGGTATGGCCCCCCGGGCCGTGATGATGATCGGCCAATCCGGAAAGTCTAAGGAGCAAAAGCCAGCCTCCCAGCCCGGCCAGCAGTAATCCGCCCACAAGGTTAAGAATGCGTTGGACATCTTCTGCCTTGGCTTCCGGAACCAGGATGGGCAACAAAGCAGCAATCACGATCACGGCTGCCGTATGGGTAAAGGTGGTAACCAACCCCAGCAGGATCGCCTGGGGAATGGTTCCCCGTTGACCGATCAAATAGGCGGCAACCATGGTTTTTCCGTGACCCGGGGTTAGGGCGTGTCCCGCCCCAAAAATCATGGCAAAAAAAACAAGAATGGGCAATCCGTGCTGTTGTCCAAGAATGAGATCGATGATCCCTTCCTCGTGAAAAATCCCATCCCTGGAAGTATGGTCATCCTCGCCCTCAAAGGCATCGGCCCAGGTGGCGTTTATATTCAAAAGCCGAGTACCAGGCATGAGGTTAGGCTTTCCCCAAGCCGCCATGAGGACCAGGCTTAATGGATCCGAGGCGTAATTTCCCTCTTCAAGGGAAAGGGGTGCGCCAACCGGGAGGTTTTCCCGGGGAGCTTCCAACAACAAATCAACTCTTAAATGGTCCATTTCTTCATAATGGACAAGGTTGGTTTCCCATGGGATTTCACCCTTTGGCCCTTTGAGGACCAGGTTGCCCGGGATCCGTTTTCGTAATAAATCGGCATACGCCTGGTAGATATCGTTTCTGTTTCTGATGGGACCGAGATCGACATCCTGTTCGGTCAGGTCATATAGGGCCCTGGCCCCATCCACCTCGTGTCGGTACAACACCTGGATCCGGCCAGGGGTCGTGCGGAGCAAAATCCGGCGATCATGATTTTCCCTGGGGACGGGATGAAGGCCCATCAAAAAGACAATCAGGCCACCCAGACCAACCGCCCCGGACATGATGGCCCCTTACGGTTTGCGGACACCCTTGGCATGGGCAAGGGCCAGCAAGGCATAGGCCGTGACCAGGTCGGGATTCGATTCCATCCAACGATCCTGGGAATTGGCCCATGAACCATCCTTCAATTGTCGTTTGGCAAGCTCCGTAACCAATTCTTTTCGCCAAGGGTGCGCCGTTCCCGAGGAGTCCTTGATCTCGTCTCTTTTCAGGGTATCGAGGCACTTTGCCAAGGTTTGATAATAATAGAAAAGGCCCCATTGAGCCCTGTCCAATGGCATTCCAGGGTGTCGGTCCAAGGTGTAATTTTTTGATATATATTTCAAGGCTTCCTGCATCCTTGGATCCTTGTCATCGAGTCCGCAATAGACCATGCTTTTGATCCCGGCATAGGTCATGCTGCCATAACCGGGAAGGCCCCCATTAGCAGTAGCCAAATCCTGGGTTTTTGTGGCACCTGCCGCTGCCGGGGAATAGATAAAGGAGCCATCGTTGATTTTACCCGCCCAAGGCTGGTCGTTGGTTTCCCCAGCCAGGTTTTGGCATCGGCTTACAAACACCAGGGCTCTTTGGAAGGCCTGGTCGTTTTGGGGGACCCCGGCGGCAACCAGGGCGTCCAGGAAGATCTGGGTGTTGGAAAGGTCAGGGCGGGATTTGCTGTCATAACCTGCCCCGCCATAATAGTCATTTTTCGGATCTTTTCCCTCGCCTTCATCCCATTGAAGCTGGCGCAAAAACCTGGCGGCATCACGAATGATGGGTCGATAGCTCTCCCTATTGGCTTCCACAAGGGCCATCACATTGACCGAGGTGACATAATTTTGTAATTGTGCCTTGGGATTTTGTCCGGCGATGTGCCCTGCCTTGGGGTTGATCAACGACTCTATGTAACGAAGCCCCTTGTCTACCATGGGATCCTCGGCAGGGACCTTGCCTGTACGCAAAAGCGAGGTCACCACCAGACCCGTTATGCCAGGGGACACATTGGAGCTCCAGGAGCCATCCTGGGATTGACTTTTGCGCAAATACGCAACCGCCTTGTCCACCTGGTTGTCCCAAAGGGCCTGTTCGGGTGGTGCCTGTCGTGCAAGAAGGAACGAACCAAGGAAAAGGATGGAGGTCATGGATCACCAAGGAATGGAAGGTATTGGGATAACCTATCCCCTTTGATTATACCCATTTCGTTAAAGAGGGGACGAATAACAAGTTCGATGGCCTGCGATTCCCATGAAAAAACCAATCTCCGATTCCAAAATAGGGCAAAAAATCATGGAATATCACTCCTCCTGCATAACCTTACCTAAGTTTTTTCAAATTGTTGTATTACCTAAAGGCTCCCTAAGTTGTCCTCCGTGGCCCTTTTTTCGTTAGGAAAACAGCCTGGCGATTGATTGATCGAGGTTGGTAAGGAAGCCCTAACCCGCCCATCGCATTAATCGTTCCAATCAGGCGTAACCATGGCCCAAAAAGGCGTTTCCCCCAAATCGGAGGATAACCACCGGACCGAGCCATCAAGGAAGGCAGTATTCATCCCGCCGGCATGATTGGAAATGGGGTAATGATGATTTGATTCGGCAAATGGTGGGCGAACCTGAAAGGTGAGGCCCCGTTGGCTTGCTACCGTTTGCCTAGTGATGGGTTCCTTGACAGGGACGATGTCATCATAAGTTTGATTGGCAAAAATCGTGGGTCAGCTGCTTCCATAGGAGCCACCGGTGGTGGTTCGAAACGACAATTGGCCGTAGTTAAACACAATGCCTCCCCCGGAACCCGTTTTGCTATAGGTTTCACAAAAGGCGATCGAGTTGGACATTCCATCGGAAACAGATTGGGGAAATCGGTTGTTTATTAAAAACAGAAATCCGTTACCGCAATAAGAAGATGAAAATAAATAGTTGTCACGGATCACATTGTTTCCATAAATATCAATTCTTCCATCATATTTTCTCTCTAGTGAGGCGGTAAAATCCGAGGGACATATCAATTCTGGAATTCTGTCTCCTTCATAATTAATGAAGGTATTGACCACATTTTTCTTTTCGATAATCGTTTTTGGGCCAATTCTACCCATTTGATTTAAAGTATGCGTTCACGGGATTTTGAGATTTTAGTTGACACGAATGGGTCTTTCCAGCGATACCAGCTGGCATGCAGTCACCCGACATACTTTCGGAAACGGAACACGATCTCGAGACTTTACTCAGATGTGCCAGGGAGGAGA
>SXGR01041668.1_pt1 | contig 20856 bp, 13 predicted proteins | sample 3174711 | NCBI WGS metagenome assembly SXGR01 (sample SAMN11356860, study PRJNA531348) | freshwater metagenome | isolation source: freshwater sample F1-60 | place: China: Fuxian Lake, Yuxi | collected 2017-12-25 | reverse complement strand
TGGATAATGAAGTTTGAGCAAACGCCAAAGCTAGTATTGCAACTTCGCACTAAACTCCGTAATCCCTCTGCCGTTGTGTCGCACTTATGGCCCTTAGAGATGTTGAACTTCTTCGCAACCTCGCTGCGCACAAAACGCGTCTTTGTGGGTCGCCACCAGACTCGCCGTCTTGTTTTCTACTCAACCATTTCATTCGGCAAGCGAAGCGCGCCCGGATCATTGTGGTGCGTTTTCTGCTCCACCCAGTGCCCGCGCTCAATTACGGATGCGGGGGGCGACTCGCTGATCGCCTGGCCTTCGGTGGATTGACCCGCCGTGTCAGTCTCCGTTGCTAGGGTAACGGATAAGGCTGGAGCAGCCTTGTAGATCAATGACAGGAGTATCGTGGGGAATGAGGGGACCTGGCATTGGATCCAGACGCCGGACTACGGTGGTCACGACGGAAGCTCGGCTAGCAAGATCTTTAAGGGCAAGGATGGGCTGAGCGCCGAAGACCTACTTGCGCGCGAGGTCATCCAGAACAGTTGGGATGCTGCACGTGTACTTCAGAGCACCTACCCAGACCTTGAAATCCCGTTCTCCCTTGAGTTCGTCTTCCGTACTTTTGAAGGCAAAGCTAAGAATGCCATCCTGAAGGCGGCCGGGCTTAAGCAGCTTGAGAATCGACTGGCGGCAATCCCAGCGGGAGAAGCCTACGTGAGTGACTCTGCACTTAACCATCTGAATGATGACGAACCACTCAAGCTTCTGTACTTAGTTGACCGAGGGTCGCATGGTCTATTTGGTGACCCCTTGAGGGAGAAGGGCAATTCGCACCTGTTCAAGGCGCTTTACTACATGGGCGGTACCGGCAAAAGTGCTGTGGGTGCGGCCCAGGGCGGTTCTTATGGCTTCGGCAAGAGCGCTTTCATCCGTGCCTCACGCACCAACACGGTCATCGCTCACAGCTGCTTTGAGGAGCGCGCGCGCGATCCGGTCACTCGAAGGCTCGTTGGGTTTACCTGGTGGGAGGGCCACGAGATCGGATCCGACTTTTACGAAGGACGCGCCATCTTTGGCGACGCTAAAGATGGACAGACAGTTCCCTTCATTGACGACGAAGCCGACGCGATGGCCGATTCGCTTGGCATGCCTCGGCGAGACTTAGAGGTATATGAAGATATGGGAACCACGTTTATGCTGCTGGACCCGGTCGTGGACCCCGGCGAACTATGTGCCGCTATTGAGAAGTTCTGGTGGCCGGCATTAGAGGGCAACCTCATGGATATCCGGGTTATCTTGCCCAACGGTGATGAGCTAGTGCCAAGACCCGCTAAGCGTCCCGACCTCAAGCCGTTCATTGATTCGTACCGCCTAGCTCTTGGCCAGGATCCAATTGTGGACGCCACGCGGCAGCGTGTTCCATCATCCAAATGGCGAGCTATCCGTGAGGAGGGCGTCACCATCGGAGATCTTGCGCTCGTCGCCTCGGACGAGGACCCACAATTGCTAATGGAGGGGGGGCCGAAGGTCGCGCTTGTTCGGACACCGAGGATGGTAATTGAGTACAAGTCTTTCGGGGGTTCAAACCTCCCGCTGTTTGGCACTTTCATCGCTGATGATGCGGCGGACGAATGGTTGAGGAAGACGGAACCGGCTACGCATGACATATGGGATGTCAAGCAAAGCCCCGATATTGACCCAAAAGCCACGAAGGTTGCAAAAGCCGTGTTGCAGCGCATCCGGGCATCGGTTAACGAATTTGCCAAAGATTTTGCGCCGCCCCCTGTCAAGGAGGGTCGGCGCCTTAATCTAATGGCCGACATACTCTCAAAGTTCATGCGTAACAAACCGATTGTGCCGCCATCGCATCCAGAACCGATATTGATTCACTTTGTTGATGATGAGGAAATGCATATGGCAGAGGACGGTCAAGTTTACGTCACGGCCGGTATCCAGATCGCCCTGGCGCCCGGTGCCCCCGATGCCTCTATGGAAGTTGTCTTCCAATGCGATGTCCGAATTTCAGAGGATGAGGCGCTTGGTGGAACCCCGTGGCCTGTTTCTATCTCGGCGAACACGGAGGAACTTCATTTTAGTCGAATGGCAAATGGCTCATGGAAGGGCATTTTGATGGGCGCGCAGAAGTCAACGTTCAACATTGTGTCCGACCCATTCGACCCTTCATGGACTGCGGTCATCCGTCCCACGGTGTCCAAAGCGCAAGGGGCAGGTGTGGCATGAGCTCCCGAACAGAATCCAGGGTCGTCCGCCCGTTTGCGGGTCTGGGTCGCCTTGGGGAGGTGCTTGTTGGCTCAAGCCTACTTCTCAATGGCGAAGCCCTTGAGGACGATTCTGCAACTCGAACTGCGGAGCAGATGGCCACGGATGTTTATGAACTAGACGTCAATGTTGACCTGGCTGTCATCCGGAAGGCCGTGGACTCCTTAGACATCCCTGAGGTTGATGTTGGCTTCGTCATCGTGGCCACGGGCAGGACCCTGAAGGCGACAATTATCCTCCACAAGTCAATCGTTGTTGGCGACGACGTGCCCAGTCGGCTCCAACTCAGCCGGGTGGATTACCCAGAGGTATTCGGGGACACGCGCGGCTTCACCCTGAGATGTGCGGTGGTATTGCTCCACGGTATTCAGCCTCGCCCGCTCAAGCCGCACCTAGCGGGGACGTGGTTGGCGCGAAGGAATTTCTCGGTCATTCTTGAATCTGACGTCATCGGAGGTTTCAACCCCAGCCGGCTGACCGCCGAAGCTAAGCAGCGGTTCGGTCTCCCTGATGGAACGGTGTCATATGTGCATGTCAAAGACTCGCTGCTTGAGGCGGAGTCTCTAAACGAATCAGTTGAGCTCCTCATTGATGAGCAGATTCATGATTCCCTTTACATGGACCAGAACTCCTCATTTGGCCAATTCATGCAGATTGAGTTCGCGCTGGACTTCATTCTCACAGTCACTCAGGCAATCGTAACTGAGTTAGGCGACACGGGAGTGCCGGATATTGAGGTCGAGGCGCTGGATGCCACCAGCCCAGCAGCTATTTTCTTGAAGAACTCATCCAGCCTTACAGGCATGCCGATACCAGAGCTGGCCGAGACATTGCGCATCAACCCAATGAAGGTGCGCAGCCTCCTTCAAGATTCGCTTGAGTTGAGGGACCATGCGCTTGCCGGACTAAAGGGGGCAAAATGAGGTACCCGACGCTCTCAGGAGTTGACGCAACCGCTTATGTGGAGGCTCGCCGAGCCGCCGATGGGGGCGACCACTCTGCACTGGTGGCCCCGATCACCTTCAAGGGTTCCGGCGCTGAGGCTACCCCATTCGTTGATGGTGCCATTCGTGAGTTCCGTGAGGAGTTCGGAAGGCTTCAGCGCCGCACTTCAAAGTCAGGGGCCAAAGCGTCAGGAGATCAAGAGCTCACAAAGGATGGCGTTGAAGGGGACCTCAGCAGTGCTTTCCACTCAAACTTGTCTGAACTCAATGCTGCTGTACTAACGGACCCCGGCTTCTGGCGATACCTAGGGTGCGTTGAAATGTTCAGTTTTGTTCGTTGGCGTGATGGCCAGGACTGCAAATTGGAGAGCTTCGGTGCCGGGTCAAGTTTCCCCACGTGGGACTGTGTACCGCTTCGCATGTACGTTCGGTCTCGCATTTGCGTTGAGTCATCAGCGGCTGACCCAGCAGCTGTGGCCACGATTGCAGGAACGGACCTTTGGAGGAGCCACATTCTGCGGGTCAAGACGGGCAACGCGCCGGAACTGGCAGTTGCGCTCGCACAAGCTTGGGGCCGCAAGGAAATGACGACGGACACCGTCCGCGACGTTGCGAAGCGGATCAAGAGGTTGCGATCCAACATAATGTTTGAGGTACTTGACGCAGATCAGGTAAATGACATGATTGCTAATCAAATTGTTGAGTCGACACTCAGAGTTGAAAACTCGTGAGCTCAACTACGCAGGGTGTGCAGCCTTTCGAGTCGACCGTCCCAAGCCCATCTGAATTCGCGGTTGAATACGGCATTCGTAATCGACGTGTTTTCAGGAGGGTGAAAGCGGCAAGTGGGGATTGTGAGCAGTGGAGACCTCACGTCACGCATGCTCCGAATCCGCAGCTCGCTTGGTGGATGTCCTACCTTCGCAAGGATGAGTTGCACGCCGAATATGTTCGCGACGTGCATGTGCTGGACCTCTTTTCCAGCGTGGGAGGACTTTCGCTAGGAGTCTCGGAGGCCATCAGGGCGCTAGGTGGACGGCCTCAGATTCTCGCTGGAGTTGATGTTGATGCGAATGCGCTGGGGGTTTTTTCCCGCAACCATCAACCATTTCGCACCATCAATACTTCCGTAGCCAGGCTAGTTGACTCCAGACCTCGTTCAACCGGATCTGAAGCACGGTTTGCATACTCCCCGGAGGCATTGGGTGAGTTGACGCACCTACCTACGCGCCCTGACGTGATTGTTGCCGGCCCACCGTGCCAAGGTCACTCAACGCTCAACAATCACACGCGAGGTCGGGACGAAAAAAACGATCTCTATCTCACGGTGCCGGGCATTGCTGTAGCGCTGAATGTTCCAGTGGTGATCATTGAGAACGTGCCGAACGTCGTAAATGACAAGCGTGGAGTGGTCGTAACCGCTCGGGCACTCCTGGAGTCCGCGGGGTATACGGTCACGCAGGCGACGCTTTCCGCACATCACTTGGGTTGGCCGCAGACGCGTAAGCGATTCTTCATGGTCGCCACCAAAGGCCACAGCCCTATTGATCTTGAGTGGCTTAAGAAAGAGTTTAGGCAACCGGAAGTCGGTGTCGAATGGGCCATCAATGACCTCGCCGGCATCCCACTCGGTGGGACGATTATGACGTCGGTGCCCGAGCTGAGCGACGACAACCGGAGACGTATTGACTTTCTCGTGTCTTCGGGGCAGACGGACTTGCCGCTGAGCGAACGCCCAGAATGCCACCAAGATGGAACGACGTACACCGCAGTTTACGGGCGAATGCATGAGGGAAAGCCCGCGCCAACAATAACTACGGGTTTCATGTCGCCTGGCCGAGGTCGCTTCATTCACCCGTCGGAGCCCCGAATGCTTACGCCCAGTGAGGCTGCCCGGATCCAAGGCTTTCCCGACTGGTTTAACTTCATGGGGGCTTGCAATCAGGAGCCAACTCGCACAAATCTTGGGAAGTGGATCGGGGATGCGGTCCCGAGCATTCTTGGCTACGTGGCCGGCATTAGCGCTCTGGCCATGCGACCCGACTAGCGGAGGAACCGCCCTTATTCACGCCAAAGCTGGTTGGCTCTCACCCGCGAACGGGGCTCAGGATTCATGAAGCTCAAAGACGAACAACCATAACCACGACATCAAGTTTCCCGCAGAGATTCGCCTAGCCCAGTCAAAAAAGCCTACTTGGGATGCCTCATGCTGGGGCTGGGACCAGAGCGATTGAGTGGCGAAGACGGCTTCGGCTTCCCTCCGGTGTGCTCTGCGAGATGGACACTTGAGTGGTTTGACTCATATCCCCCGGTCCGCCAACATTGGCAAAGACCGTGGGGTGTCGGGTTGAGCAGGCCGTCATCCAGGCTGTGATAGAGCGGAGAGATCCCATTTGTCATCACGAGCGAGTAGCCTCTACCAAGGGATAGCAGAGGGAGAGCGGGACTAGATGGCGCTGGAAGTCAATCCTCACGTCACACGGCTTCGCAGATTCCAACCATTTCAGCCGGACAGTGCCGAGCTCATCTATGAACAGTCTGATCCGAACGAACAGATGTACGAGATGCGTGCATTGGCGTACATCTCTGAGGTGTTGGCGGATCCTACAGTCCGCCTACTCATCCTTACGGGAGACGCGGGTCACGGAAAGACAACTCTGTGTGCTCGGCTCCTTATGGGATTCGGAATGACCGCAAGGGAAGCGGCCGATGCCATCAATGCCCGTGGGGATGCATCTACGCCGGTCGCACAGACAGGCGATGGAAGGTCGGTTTGGCTGCAGAAGGATCTCAGCGATCTGACCGATGTAGGTGGGGACCAAGCGACCCCGGTGCTTCGAAGGTTGCTAAACCTTCCCGATGGCAACGTAGGAATAGTTTGCGCCAATGAGGGCCGCCTGCGGGCGGCAGTCTCTCAGGACGATTCGCTTGAGCTCGCAGTAATTACGAAGACCTTGGAACTAGGCATCACCGACGGGAGCGTCTCCGGCGTCAGTCCGACTGTTCACGTGTTGAACCTCAATTACCAGTCTGTTGCCCCCGAGGGGCACGAAGGTCTGGTTGATTGGGCCTTTAAGACGTGGGCGGTGGACGGCCGACGGTGGACTATCTGTAACAGGTGCAATGCGAAATCGATCTGCCCCATCCTCGATAATCATGAGGCGTTGTCGGACCGTGCGCAGGGATCCAGGCGCCTAGATGCAGTGCGGGAACTATTCAGTACTACGGAACGAGCGGGGGCTGTTGTCACAACACGTCAGGCTTTGGCACTTGTGGCACATGCGGTCACCGGAGGGCTTGCCTGCCCAGATGTTCATCGACATTCGAACCGTAGCCCGACAGATATGAGCTGGCAGTATCCGTACCTTTACCATCAGGCACTCTTCGGAGACGTCCTGTCCAAACAGCAGCGAAGGCAAGTTCCGCCGTTCGAGAAACTGCGGAGTCTTGATCCCGCCAAGGTCGCAAATCGATTCGTAGACGACACGCTTGACCCGGTTGAGGCTCGGGCTAATTTCCTTCCCCCCACTCCCTCGCTTGAAGATGGAACGCCAAGGTCCCGAAGAGACGCACAAAGGGAGTCAGACGCGATCAGGCAACTGATTGCGTTTCTCCGTCGCCTGACTTACTTTGATGCTGAGATAAATCAGCGAATTGAGCGGATGGGGCTTCGTGCTGGGCGCCACTTCGTTGCGACCACGAAGGAAGGTCGAGGAACTTCTGTCAAGGTGAGAGACACGTTGTTGCGTGGCTTGGAGGCAGTTCAGGGCGTCTATCGACGGAGCGACGTGCCGGACTTCTTAGTCCTTGACCCTGCATTCCTTTCCAATCGGAGCCGGGCTGCAGTCATCGCCCTGAAACTCACGGGTCGCGACGCACTACTTGTCTCCCAAAAAGAGCATTGGAAACAAGACCTTGAATCGACTCCAAGATTGCCGACGGCACTTGACTGGTCAAGTCGGTTTGTCGTACTCCGGCTTGGCGCAGAAGACTCATCCGTCGCCTTAGACCTTGACCTAATGAGATTTGAGCTGCTCTTCAGATGGGCCGAGGGCCTAAGCAGCCGAGTCCAACACGAGCCTGAAATAAGGAGCATAACGGCAACGCTCGCTGCACTGGTACCAGAGGGCAGCTCATCGCATGAGATTGACATCCTTGTCGGAACGGAACGCCACACGCTAACAATTGATGTGGGTGACCAAATCCGGTCAGGTGGCGTGTAATGCCCTCTGCTAGCGACGCCAAAAGCACGCGAGTCGTGAAGGAACTGTTCGGGACGCAGGTGCAGGAACAAGGCAAGGGTTTTTACGTCTCACTTGAGTTCTTCGCAATTATTCGAGGCGTGATTCGCCTGGCGCCGACGGATCTCTTGTCGCCATCCGTGGATGTGATCACGTACGAGCGAATTTCGCACGATTTCGCGAGGCGAGTGGCCACGCACACTGTCATTGACAACGAGCAACTTGCGCGGGCAGTGCAGGGAACGACAACGCTGGAGACTCTTGATGCACTGCTGTCATCACTCGTAGTGGAGATCCCCGGTCGCCGAAAGGAGCCAGAGTGGTTCGCGGCCCACTTCTACCCGTTCGTTGGGGAATTAGTCCATTACGACGCCGTGCGGCGAGGTGGCCACCGACAGCCTTCAATTGAGAGGTATCTGTTCAGGGATGGTGGTGGCTGGGCGTATCACGTCCTTCGCAAGGACCCTGATGTTGAACGTCGAACTCAATCAACTGAACTTCTCCGAGTCCTCATGGACGACAGTGGTTCAGCCCTTGGACGAGTAGTTAAGGCGCTACATACTCACGATTTAGCGCAAGCGGCACGGTTCAATGACATCTCAGAGGCAGAGACCGACGATCGTGACGAAGCAAGCCCATGGCCGGATTTTTTGCGGCGAGGAGTCAACCGGATTGCCGCGCGCACAAAGTCCCCGCGTGCCAAGAGAATTGAACAATTGATGAACTGGATTCCATACTGCTTGGCACGGCATGAGTTAGCCCTAGCACGCCTGGAATTGCGGCTTGATCGAGAGATCATCACCGTTGACGCCACGAGGGATACTGCCAACCAGTTGCGTGTGCACTCGCAGAACATACTAAATCAGTACTCCTGGCAGATTGCCGAAGCGCTTACCGTGCGAGCATTGGCGCTCATGGAAGCAGAGACGGCCACCGAGGGACGCGAGCAATGGAGAAGGCTTACGGAGCCAAACGCGTCGTTTACAAAGTCACCTAAGGGCTTTTTCCTCGGGACTCTGGGCGCCGTCGGCGCACTGAACGCGGTGGCCGGTAGACGGCACTTCGTCTTCAAGCCACCAATTCTGGAGGCTCTAGTGTGCGCGACGTTGCAACCGGAACAAGAGATGGAGTACAACGCCTTTCTGAACCGACTGTACGGGGACTACAGCATTGTGATTAGCGATAGAACGGCTGCTAGAACTGGCCTGACGATGGATATCGATGCAGCAGTGTTCTCAGCAAATTCGTTGGCATTCAAAGAGCGGCTAGAAGCAGCAGGGCTATTAACCCACTATTCAGACGCGTCCCGCCTTGTCCATGGAGAAACTCGATGACTGAAGTCTCCAGGATAGTGGGATCCGTCGTTGCACAGATCGCATGGGACATGCTGCGACCGGTTGCCGGAGCTCCGAGACCCGCTCTAAGGGCGGCGAACTTCTTGCAGGCTGAGATCGTCAGTCTCGTCGCGGCAATTCAGCAGATCAAGCAAGATCAGGGGGGTGATCATGGAGACTACGGCCTAACGGTCAAAATCGGCGCGGTAGGGCCAATTGACGGCATACCTGAGAACTTCCTGCTGGGCCCGGGTGAGACGCTTACGAAGTGGCGAAACGCGCAAGTCCCTGCGCTGCTGCTCATAGATTGGGATGTCCAGGGGGACGAAGAGGGCCTAGCAGCCGTGAGCCGGCTGGACGACATGAGCATCTTGGGCACGCAAGACGAGGATGTGCGAGAACTGCGTCAGAAGTTACTCATCGAGATCTCTTGGAAGGCAGCGGGCCAAACGAGCGCACCGCTTCCAGTCTTTGTGCAAGGGATAATAGCCATTCGAGATTCTCTTCCGTCTTACTCGATCCGAAGGTGGACTTCGTTCGTGGCAGCGTGCTGCGAAGCCGCAGCGAGCCTTCCCCTAAAGTCACCTGATGCGCTGCATGAGGCGATTGGCAATTGCCTTGATCATCTTGGACTCTTTCCGGATCCCAGCGTCCTTTCTGCCGATTCTCCTGTTCGGACACGCATTAAACGCAATTTGAATGTGAGCGACCTTCGACTTCCTGCGGGCCTTCAGATCTCAGATGACGATCTCCTGGCACTCATTGACGGGACGGACCTCGCCGCAAGCAGTCTTGCGCGCCTGGCGCTCAGTGATCCGAAATTGCGGGGAACTATGCGTTCCTACGTTCTTGGTCAGCGTGAGGAGAGTCGCCCAAAACTCGATTTGGAAGTGTGGCTAGAGCTTCATTCAAAGACAAGCGATCCGGTGGGGCTTGGACATCTCATTCGTGAGGCGATTGAACGAGAAGATGCCTCTCGAGTCGCTGAGTTCGATGATCTCGGAGTAGAGCCGGGCCTAGACGATAGCGAGCAGACAGCGGCTGAGAAGCTAATCAGGTCGGAGCCAATCGGGGATCAGAGACCACTGGTTGACCTCACCGGCACCAGGCTCAGAAGACGTGTCGAGAAGCTTGCTTTCCCCGATGCCCAACTGGAAGATGACCCGCTTAAAGCCCTCCTGCACGCCCTGCACTTGTTAGACGACGGCGGTCAGGGAGAAGCTCGGCTCGGCGTGGACGAAGTTCCGGATGAGGGTCGCTGGTCACGTTGGCTATTCGCGTTGATCTACGGTCAGACGCTTAAACTTCTCCAAGAAGCGAGTTCCGAAGTGAGATGGAACTTCCAAGTGGATCCGCGGCTTACTGATCTGACTCGACCGGCGATGCCTCTGTCAGATGATGATTTCGACATTGCAAAAGACTGGGCACCCCTCCGGCTTACGGTAGCCATGTCTAATGGCGGCAAGAGGAGGTTCCGATGGAATCCCCAGTTGATGCCCGGTCATGTCGCATTTGCGGCACTGCTTGTCGTTCCATGCCTTCCGCCGGCTGCGCCGATCGACACTTCACTTGAAGACTTCTTCAATCTGATGCTGGATCCTCGCAACTGGAATGACTTTGAAAACAAGATAGTATCGCTGGAGTTCGCCGAACGCATGCGCCAATTGCATGAACTTCATGCTGCCAAGTGGCTTGAGGCGGGAATCACGGCAGACGGCGTTGATGAATACGTCACCGAGTGGGCTGGAGTACTTGAAGAGGCACGGGTAACGCTGGTACCGATGCACGCACCAAACGCCGACCTTGAAGCACTCGTATTGAGTCAGATCGGACAATTGTCGTCTGACCGCTTGATCATGTTCGCTACGCATCCGCTACGTCTGCGCTGGCTAGTCCGTCACTTACGGCGCATGAGCCGCTACTTGTTGCACGCGTTGAGCAATGGGTTGAATCTTAACGCTGAGAACTCAGATTTGTTCTTTGAGTGGTTGGACAGGGCATCGCCACATGGAACGCCTCCATTCATTTTGGGGCCGAATGAGACAGTCGCCGTTTCTGCCCGCGAATCTGGGTGGCACGAGGAATTCGTACCAATCAGTCGAAGCGGAAATGAAAGACGCGATTGGCTCGGGGCAATTGATGACGCTGCCGTTGACGAACTCGTGAAGGTTGTGGAGACCTACCTGGACACGTACCCATACAAGATGGACGGAACATCGCTTCTCCTTCTTGACCGTGATGGATCATCGCGACTCCCACTTCGCATAGCTACTCGGCTCCGCACCCACCGACCTGGAGTTCGACTCCTCATGCATGTGCTCGTTGATTCCTCACATCATCATGCAATCGTTCGCGCCTTTGATGCTGAGTTTGCTGACTTGGAACTAGGCGAAGAGGCACTCCTCCCCGACATACAGCTAATGCTCCAACATTGGGATCCAGAGGGGGAGCCCGATCTGCGTGGGCTTGAAGAGTCGGTTGACATCGCGCTCGCACCCGCAGTCTTCGGAACCTCCACGAAGCTACATGCGCACACGCGGGATGAGAATGCCGGGATCTCGGGAGCATACGACCCCTGGATTCACGCATCGTCACACAATCTGGCTGATGCGAGCCAGAATGTTGTACGAGCGATGCTCCCGAGCCAGAAGGATCCGTTGCTTGAGACGTGGTCAACTTTATGCGTCCGCGCCGAGACTCACTCTGTTGTCGCTCCGCATCAAGAGTCGAACACGGATTACTTCCAGCTAACTGTTCAATTCAACAGGCACCAAGAACTATTTGTGAAGCTGCACCAGGTGGCGCATTGGGTTGCGACTTTGGACGCCTTCGTCGGGCGTGACCAAATTGATGCTTTGGATTCCAAGCCAGACGTAATCCTGGTGCGACCAGGAGTCGGCAAGAATGAGGCGTACACATTGCTCGTGAGCTCCTCTACGGGCCGCAAGTTCGTCGTCCACAGACTCGTACGGAAACTGCGGAGTGATCTTGGCTTCACTGATGCCGACCACAACATTAATGCGACCGCCAATCGAATCTACGATGTTGGTACCAATGTCGTACCGGGCGCAGTGCTGCGCGCATTGGGCTTGGGGAGAGCCGCGAATGAAGTCCTAGGCCTGGTCACTAGTCGCTTCATCGTCGCGTCAAGAGCGCCCGTGCCAGACGACAAGCCGGGCTTTGTCGTCTGGATTAGTTTTGATGAGCAACAGAGCTGGTTCGGTCGAACGGCACGAACCAGGGCTGATCTGGGGCGCTTCGCCCTTATTTTTGATGAGTCATCCGGGGTCGTTGAACTCGAAATCCTTGTCGTTGAGTCAAAGTATCGACGAAGTTTCGATGTCGGCGGTGCAGAACAACAACTTGATCGGACGACCGTACTAATGCGAGATGCCTTCTCACGGGAAGGGCATGCAGATGATCAGGACTTCTGGCTGCAGGAATTGGCGTCAGCCATTGAGCAGACGAGTTCAATTGTTGCTTCCGCGTCTGACTTGCCCGCCCGGCAGACGGTAGGACCGGAGCGCTCGTCACTTGAGGAGGCAATTCTGCAGTGCATTCGAGCTGGGCGACTGCGGCTCACCTCCGTACGTGGCGTTGCAGTTGCCATCGCATCGGCGGATGTTGGCGTCGCTCCAATGGAGGCGTCGCTCGGATGTCATGAGCTCATTCGGCTGAACAAGCCGGAATTGACCGCGCTCATCAATGATCTCGTGGACTGCGTCGACCCCACCCAAGCCGCACTCACTGACAGTAGCGCCTTACTTGCGGCACGCGTGCCTTCGGACGGCTATTCATTGGGGGAAGTGGCAGTCAACGAATTCACTTCGACCGATGTGAATTCGGGAGGAGTCGGCCTTCCTCAAAGGGGAGGTGTCACATTCGCTGACCCGGCGACCACACACGCTTCACCACCCCCAACGGTCGAAAGGGAGGGTCGGGGCCTATCCGAGGATGACCTACGCGCGCGGTATGAGCAGCTACTCGGTTTGCTTGCCTCACACCGAGTAAGCGTGGCTACGCCACCAAGTGGCGCCTGGCAGGAGGGGCCTGGCTTCTACGTGCTTCGGGTCATTCCCAAAACAGGAGTGACCGTCGACCGAGTGGTCAACCGAGTGGATGAGATCGCTCTAACGCTACGTTTGCCAGCGGGCAGTGAAATTCGCACGTCTCTTGATCAAGGGTGCATCGTCTTCGAGATCCCAAAGGCACAGGAGGAGCGTTATCCAGTCCTCGCAAATCAACTTTGGTGGGAGTCTCCTCTTGTGACCGACCGACTCGTGGTGCCGATCGGCGCGGACATCGCGGGGATGCCAGTGGACCTTGAATTTTCTTCGCCGGACTCCCCACACTTGCTCGTTGCTGGAACAACCGGAAGTGGAAAATCCGTGGCGCTCGAAACAATTCTGCGGGGCCTTTGCCGGTACGAACCGGAGCGTGTTCGCCTCTGGCTCGTTGACCCGAAGGGTACCGAATTGATGGACTTTGAGGGAGACCCTCACACGGAAGGAGCGATCGGCTTCGATGCGGCCGACGCGATTATCATGCTGGAGAAAGCAGTAAGTGAAATGCAGCGCCGCTACTCAGTGATGCGGCCTGTAGGAGCAAGGAGTGTTGCAGAGTACAACGCAGCGGTTGCTGTTAAGGAGCAGCTGCCTTGGATCGTTCTGGTCCTTGACGAGTACGCCGATTTGACGAGCGATAGTGGTGACAAGGCGATGATTGAATCCTTACTGCGAAGATTGACTCAGAAGGCTCGAGCTGCGGGGATTCACGTCATCACTGCTACTCAACGTCCATCAGCCGACGTTGTGTCAACGACTATTAGGTCGAACTTTCCCGCCCAGCTTGCTCTGCGCGTCAAAACAGCTACGGACTCTCGCATTATCATGGATGAATCGGGAGCTGAAGCTCTGGCTGGTCAGGGCGATGCATTCTTGAAGACTGCTAGAGGAGTCCAGAGACTTCAGGTTGCTTGGTGCGGGTAAGAGCTGAGCCGGCGGCTGATGCAAGGCGGCGCCTAAGTAGCGAGCTACATCGGAAGTGCACCGTGATCCGCTCCTGGTGAGCACGGATCTATTGGATCGGAGAGCCCGTCGTTAACGTGCGGATGTGGAAAACTCGGTGTCGAGCCACTTCTTAACCGCTGTGGCAGACTCAAGGCCACGGGCTTGCAATAATTCCACGATATCGCGGCCACAAACAATAATTACTGGGTGGGCGTCTTCACGTAGTTCCTCGTAAGCCCGCTTGTGTACGAACGATGTCGTTACCAAGACGCCGAAGTCTCGATGACGGATCCTGGAAATGAGCCGGGCCAGATGACGAGTAGTAACTGCAGTCGTAGGCGAATAGCACTTTGCCTCTAGTGAGAACGATATCTTGATGCGGTCCGCAGGAGGACCTAGAGCGTACGACCCGATAGCATCGCGACCCCCGTCAACGGCTGGTCGAGTAATCTCGTTGATTTCCGCGGCCGGGGACATCATCTGCCAAAGAACTGCCGCGCAGGCTTCAAAGTCCGATGGCCTCTCGGCGAAGTGCGCTCTGACGGTCTCAAGGATCTGTGCTCCTGATGGGTCAGATGGCAGCTGTTCCTCGCGTGTCCGCCAGGCGAGCGGTCGTTCGGCACGAAGCGGACGGGGAGAGCCGCTCTCAACCCACCTGCGCCAAGCTCGTGGGGCGTCGGCAGTGAGAAGCACACCGTCTTTAAGAGTTTTGAGCCAACTGCGCTTCACCCGCGGAACATCAAGGACAGTGAAGACGGCTCGATAGTTCTGGTAGCGCCTTCCGCTTCTACTGCGCCAGATAGCGACTAGTTGTTCATCTTGTCGAACTCCGTAACCACCCGGCACTATCAGACCTCTGAAAATCACGTCCGCTCCTTGGCCGGCCTTCTCAAAGAGAAAGAGCGGTGGGATGGCAGCTCGCGCCTCTGGCCCGAGGCTCCCAGCAGCAAAGATGTCCCTCAAAAATAGATTGCCTTTTCGAGGAGTGTCATGCAGATCCTTCCCGGGCGTCTTCTGATCACCGTGGTAAGTGAACAGACCAGTCGAAACGTCAAGTACGTCAGGCCAGTCAGGGTCCGCGCCGGATGTGTATAGGACCCCATACCGAACGTCTTTCTTGACAACGCTGCCCTTGATGCGAAAGCCTCCGGCATTTCCAACGCCGAGTAGGGGGTGGAGTGGGTCGTCACCTCTATGACCGGCGACGCCACCCTCATATGTTGCATCAATCAGGAGATCGGCTGAACCGAGGTCTGCAAACGACACCTTCCCAACCGGCTTCTCGAACATGACTAGAGCTTATCCATGCGACCAGGAAAAAAGGGGGTGCTCAGTTCCCTTATTCAACGGATCTCAACCAGAGAGGTAATCTCGCAGCTTCAGGGATCAAACTCAATGCAAAGTCTGCGTGCTGCATTCATACTCCAGACCTCACTCTCCAGTAGAGGCTCGTTTTAACAGGGCCTAACGTCCGCGATCACTGCCGTATCTCAGTCGCCGCCGAATCAAAGCGGTCAGACGGAGGTGCCTTCGCATACATCGACGCCATTAAGACCTGGAACATTCGTTAAAGTGAAGCGCAGCGACACAGGGATAGCTGAGCCGACCTGAAAACGAATCGGACTACAAGTCCGCGCTACCAACCTGATAGCGCGGAGGCCTAGTGCATGCGCGCATGGCCTTCCGTTTGTGGCTGCCCCGCTTGGGGTAGATGAGTCGCTCAACTGCATGGGTGAGACGCCGATGTCATGCGCTGTTGAGCAACTACACACACCGCGGGCGCCGAATGGATCAACAGACCAGCCGAGAAATCCGAGGCAGAACTAGTCGCCTAACACCCACTGGCATCAAACACCTTGACAAATTCCGGGTACGGCTTTGAAATAGGCAAAATAGTTATGTAACTGCCCAGAGGGGCGATTCCCCCAATTGCGCGTAGGGCCCTCCCCCGCTAGCGCCTTGGGATACCTGGACCAAAGGAATGCCACAAGACGCATACCAAGCATGTCCAGATAATGCCCGACCTAGGCACTAGCACGATCTGCTAACTGATGTTTGTCTCCCACCCAGCTCTTCGACAAAGAAAAATTTCACTTTTTTTTGGACATGCATGCGACGCATTAGACCAATTCTGTTGGTGTAGTACATCGTGGATTAGATCCAAATACATCGTTAAATGTGGCGTTTCTAGAATGTGATTGTACTCATCTCGCATAACCTGCCAAGCCAACGCCCTTAGCTATCTTTCAATCTCAACAGGTCCAGATGGTAGCCTTTTGTTTTAGTTTTTTTTCGAGCCCATGGATTCTAGCTTGATTGTCGCTGGTGCACCCCATTTATCAATACTTGAGTTGAGCCTGTGTAGAGAATTAGCGTTAACTTTTCGGGCGGTCGACGAATTACTCACGTATTCCCGATGCACCAGGACAATAGCCTGCTTCCTGGCGCGTGTTAGTGCCGTTGTGAGTAGACGCGAGCCGTCAGACTGCCAACCTTCCCAATTCCACAAGCGCCCAACAGGAAAGTAAATGATTTTATCCGAGTTAGGGGCCTCAGTAACATCAAAGATCACATATTCTCGCTCAGACCCCTGCGCACGGTGGACTGTTGTCACAAGTGCGCGAATTTCCGTAAGAGGTATCCAGCCTGTCGCATTCAAGCGCCTGGAAATTAGTGAGCGTTGAGCTTTATAAGGAGTAATGATTAGTAAAGACTTCGCGATCTCATGTGGCTCCACAATTTCCTGCTCAAGTAAAGCCCCAACTAGCTTAACCACGAGATCAGCATGGATCTCGTTTCGCCTGCTATTCATGAATTTCTCACAAGTTGCATCATGCGAAGAGGAGTTGATGAATAGAAAACTTCCTACACCCCACGGCGATTCTGGCTCGCCCATTGAATTGCCCGCCGCATTCCCAGCACTTTTATACAAGGGGGGGCACGTGGCATTTGCCAATGCTGACGGTAGTCGATATTGCCCACTTAACACCACCTGGCCTTTATCTTCCTCGGCCGATTTCATGACGCCTTCAATCTCAAACGGGCTCGTACCGAATCTTTGTCTTACGGTGTGTTCTCTCAGCGGATAAGACTGGACAATTGGCCCGAGCTGAAATGGGTCTCCATAGAGCGTGATTTGTTCACTGGCTATCAGGGAGGTGGCCCACGCCAGAGAAATTGGAAGAGTGGACGCTTCATCGAAAAGAACGACCGCGTGAGTTCCAAGTTCTTTCTTAGCACACATAAGGGCTCGGTAGGCCGTGGTAACTGTGAGATTACTTTCCATAGCTTGAGAAATCGACATCGTTGAATTCACATTTTCGGAGCGTGCTCGCTGCTCAATCTCTATAGATGCTTCCGTCAAACCTAGGCGAGTCAGCTGGACATCCGGCTTGTCTCCAACACGTAAGGCTAGGCGCCCGAAAATAACATCGGCAGCCGCGTTAGTGTATGTAATAATCATCACGCGCATACCATTCATACCCGTGCCAACCAGTTTCAGTGCCTTACTGACTAGCGCCTCCGTCTTGCCTGAACCAGGCGCCCCCATAACGTAGGACACTCGATATCCAGCCTCGTTCCGCTCATCATGCGGCAAAGCAACTGCATTCGCTAGGGCCAAAGAACGGCGTGGAAATCTCTCCCCAACAACTTCGAGAGCTTGGGCGCGAAGAAAGTCATGCAGGCTCGTTAGGTAGTCATCAAAAGGAACGCGAAACTCGAACGTGAGACCGCCTGCTAAATCGCACTCTTTGATCAAAAGCTCCAACTCTCCGAATGCCATGCCAACGACTTCAGCGGCGAACTCTTTGCCATCAATACGAATTACTGTCGTGGACCCTTCCTTTAGTGGCTCATCAATGTCTTCTGCCTTAAGGAGGGTGGCGCAATTATTTCCAGGACGAAGGACTGCATTTTTGATGACCCGCCACTCCGAAGCTTTTGCGTGAACTTGGCTACGCTCGTGTTCCACTGCGGTACACAAGTCGTCCAGGATTCCCCTGTTTAACTGCTGCTCTGCCGCCTTCATCCCAACTCTCCTCGCAAAAGGATCACAGCTCAGGTGATAGATATAGATGGTCGCTGCAGAACTCGGTGAGCACTTTGTAGGCAGTCATTTTGTTGCTTCCTCCTTGATCAATTCCCCACAAATGGAGAATCGATCATTTGGGTCAGCATTTAGTGCGCCAGCTATTTCTATTATTTTATCAATCATCATTCTGACATCTTTCGCTTTTGGTAGTCGGCTGGTTATGTCTATTAAGTTTCCCACGACTTCTCTTTTCATATACACGGTACCACCGCAACTAAGAGTCATGCATGTAAATTCATAGCGAAGATGAATCTGAATGCTTTACAAGTGATCGTTGAACAGGCTTTTTTCGTAGCTATGCTGCGGTAGCCAGCACATTGAGTTCCATCAGCTGGAGCGACAGAATGTCACTACAGGAGTGCGTCAATCCTGTGCTCAACTTTCCTCGGCCGGAAACAACGGTGACACGGCACCCGGCCTTGGCTATCGCGATCGCCGAGTCAGTGAATATCCAGTCCCCAGAGGCAATGTAGACATGATCAAACCGACTCGCAACATGTTCGCTTTTGAGGACTTCTAAAAGACATTCATCCGCCCCGTTACGGCCTGGCTTCCAGCAAAGCCGTAGCCCTGGCCATCCGAAGCCAATCGCCGCTGCGCCGTCTCCACTACTCGCCGCCGCAATTATGTGGGCGTCTTCGGATGGACGCACTGATCGCGTATAAGAAGCAGCCAAATTCGATACGTCATTTTCACTGAAACGACCTGACCCCAGCATGTTTTCAATGTCCAAAACATGCAGTTCGCGAGCATGTTGGCTTTTGAATATATATCCACGTGTGCATCGTGATTTGAGCGCGTTCATTTGCCTAACATTGTTTTTCACTTGTGCATTCATTTCATTCTCCTCTTCATTTGATTGAGTGTAGGTAACCCAAAGCGCTACTTACATTCCTTTGAGTTTGGAAATTGACGTTTACCGCCGCCGCGGTGTTACTGAATAAGATGAGTATCCCACGATTATTTCAGCACGTCAAGAAATGTTAAGCGCAACGAAATTAAAAAATTATAAATTAATTAAATTTGCTGCACTTTTGCGTTTATCTATCAACCAGTTTGATATTTTTTGCGGACACTAGTGCTACGCAAATGCGTTTGACGCCGGCGGATTCGAATTGAAGACGGTATACGTGGCTCGGTGATTAACTTGAGAGTGAAAGCGGCGGATAACAATTTCGCTCTACTACTTCAAGTTTTTCGATGAGAATCAAAGTAGTTGGCGCTCATGCAATGTTCCATCTGCCAGACATTCCAACAGCTTCATCAAAGTCTTCCGCGCAAATATCTGGGGTTTGAGTTGCATCTACTGCAACCGAAGCTGACGAAGGTGTCAACTGTCTAGCGTCTAGACAGGAGCCAGTCACGATAGGGGAAGCTGGTACCAAAGGTGAGTTCTTACGATACCTAGTCGGTGCAAACCTCTTTCACAACTGGGGTGGCCGCCAGTATCAGGTAAACGTGTCCCCGCGCAGAATCTTCGTTGGCAAGGTACGCACTTTCCTCGCTGATTCGGACCACTTTGGCACTGATGAGAGGGCGCGCCGTAGCGTGCCAGTTATTACGGTTAGCGTGTGGGTGAATGTGCGGCTGTACATTCCCCGCCCCGCGACACCTAGTGCCGTGGGCAGGATTGGGGAGTTCTCGCCCATCATTTTCTTACCTCCCATAACTGTCCCAAATTGGGACAGTTGTTGAAGTGACCTAGATGGCGAGGTCGGAGAAGGACTCGCCTAACATTTCCCACTTGTGGGAAATCCAAAATGAGCCAAATGGCGAGGTCCGAGCCATACCCACTTTACTGTCCCAAATTGGGACAGTAAGAAAGCGCGCCCTAGGGCGCGGTAGGTAATCTCCCCACCAATTCCCATTGATGGGATTGCGTCCGCCGGGTAACTCACCCCAATAGCCGCTGGGGGGCTTATGGCAAAGGTGAGCTGCCGAGGCTATTTAGAGGTCGCCTATGAGAACCATTTATTTTGAATTTAGAAAACCAGCAATGGGCATTTGACCATCTGCTCCATCCGGAACCGGCGCTAAGAACTAAGTCTTGCGCATATTGATTCCAGATTCGCGCTGGCCAAAATCGCTTCAATGGCCCTTTCAGCATTAACTTGTCGCACCCCAAATACAAGGGGGTAACCGTAACTGATGGCGTCAGCCCAACTTGCTCATGAAACACGCTAGGGACCCCGCACGCAGAAATAGCCACGAATACCTAGCCTGTAGAACCTAGTTACTGGCCGTCATCAAGATCTTGAGCCAACTGCATCGGTGAGACACCGATGCCATGCGCTTCCGGGAAACTACTCACACCGTGGGCGCCACCATCATGCTCGCCATCTCATTAACTGCCAACTCAAGAGGTACTAAGAGGGCTGGAGTGACGTCGCGCTCCTTGGCTATGGCTAAGCACTCTTGGTAGTAATCGAGCACTTGGTTGGCCGCGCCATTGAGCTTGCCGACCACTTCGGCGCCGGCCACATGTAGGTCGGTCACGATGGCCCGGGCGTTATGGACTTTGTCAGCCATCGTCACAAGCAGGTAATCCATCGGCTCGGTCTTGATGCGATCTAAGTTCAAGAGTGTTAACACGGTGTTAAGACTCCCAGGACACCCCCGATCTCATTTCGCCTCCTTCAGCGACCACAAATTAAAACCATCGAACATATGTACGAAACAACACCTACCCCACCCCGGGAGCCGCTTGCGTTCACCATAGGGGGTGACACGTTTCCACTCCTCATCGGTTGAGTCGATGCGGGCGATCACGATCTCGGTTGCCCGATCGCCAAAGCGGGCCCTGATGGCATCAGCCCGAGTCATACCGCCGGCATCTTCAACGGCATCATGCAGCCGGCCAGCTATCGCCTGGTCTTCGTCACCACCGGCCTCGATAACCAAACTTGAGACACCGAGGAGGTGACAAAGGTAGGAGATTTCTGTGCCCTTGCGCACATCAGTCGCGTGGATGAT
>SXGR01012726.1_pt1 | contig 20856 bp, 23 predicted proteins | sample 3174711 | NCBI WGS metagenome assembly SXGR01 (sample SAMN11356860, study PRJNA531348) | freshwater metagenome | isolation source: freshwater sample F1-60 | place: China: Fuxian Lake, Yuxi | collected 2017-12-25 | reverse complement strand
GACCAGACGGCCAAGGTCTGGGATTCGGCCAGCGGCAAGGAACTGCTCACCCTTAAGGGACACGGTAGTGAGGTTCGGTCCGTGGCCTTTTCGCCGGACGGCCAGCGGATTGTCACGGGCAGAGATGGCCAGACGGCCAAGGTCTGGGATTCAGCCAGCGGCAAGGAGTTGCTCACCCTCAAGGGACACGGCAGCCCGGTTTTGTCCGTGGCCTTTTCCCCGGACGGCCAGCGGATTGTCACGGGCAGTCGGGACCAGACGGCCAAGGTCTGGGATTCGGCCAGTGGCAAGGAACTGCTCACCCTCAAGGGGCACGGTAGTGAGGTTCGGTCCCTGGCCTTTTCGCCGGACGGCCAGCGGATTGTCACAGGCAGTGCGGACCAGACGGCCAAGGTCTGGGATTCGGCCAGCGGCAAGGAACTGCTCACCCTCAAGGGACACGTCAACGACGTTTTGTCTGTGGCCTTTTCGCCGGACGGCCAGCGGATTGTCACGGGCAGTCGGGATAACTCGGCCAAGGTCTGGGAGGCGGCCAGCCCAAACCAGGTGGCCGCCTGGCAGGCAGAAGAACAGGCGGCCGAGCAACGTCTGGCCCAGCTCCGCGCCGCCAAGGCCAGTGAGAAACCGGAGAGCCAACAACCATGAACCCCAACCGCGAAGAAGCCCTGTTTTCGTTAGCGCTGGAGAAACCGGTGGAGAAACGCGCCGCCTTTCTCGACGCCATGTGTGAAGGCGACCCGGCGTTGCGCCAGCGCCTTGAAGCCCTGCTCTCCGCGCATGAGCAACCGGAGACGGTGATCGTCCCACAAGCCGACACTGCGCGCCCCACGATCAAACTCGATCTCGCCGATGCGCCCGACGAAGCCGTGGGCCAGACGCTCGGACGCTACAAGCTGCTGGAGCAAATCGGGGAGGGCGGCTGCGGCATGGTCTATGTCGCCGAACAGAAGGAGCCGGTCCGCCGCAAGGTGGCCCTCAAGGTGATCAAGCTGGGCATGGACACCAAGCAGGTGGTCGCCCGGTTCGAGGCCGAGCGGCAGGCGCTGGCGATGATGGACCACCCGAACATCGCCAAGGTGCTCGATGCGGGCACGACGGAGGGGCGGCTTCCCAGCCGCCTGCCTGCCGGCGACAAGGATGTCGCCGCTCCCTTGGCCGTCGGCCGGCCCTACTTCGTGATGGAACTGGTGCGGGGCATCCGCATCACGGACTACTGCGACCAGGCCAGCCTGGGCGTGCTGGGTGAAACGAACCGGCTCACGCTCCAGTTCATGCAAGCACGGGCCTTTGCGGCGATGTTTCTGGGCGAACAACCATGGTCCGAAGTGGAGCCGATCTACCTCCGGGCACCGGCTCTGCACCGGGCGGGGACTACATCTCGCTCACCGACATGGTGCGGAACTTCGATGGCGCGGGCGCGGTGATCGAGCAGTGGCTTAAAAATAAGGACACCGTGCTGTTCCTCGGTGTCTGGGAACGCATCAACAATCCCGGTTTTAATTCCATCGAATTCGAGGGAATTAGAAACGATGCGGGCCACAACAGTTTCTTCCTCTCCGCAAAGAAATGGACCGAGCTGACTGGAGCCAGTGGACTGATCGCGAGCGCCGGCCGCTATGGCGGCACCTACGCCCACCGCGACATCGCCTTCGACGTTTGGATCGTGGATCAGCCCGGAATTCAAGCTCTACCTCATCAAGGAATTCCAGCGTCTCCAAGAAAAACAGCCTTGGCCGCCAGCACGGCTTCCAGGACGTGAAACAGGGCAACCTCTTCTTCTCCATCGCCGACATTCTCGACCACCACCAACCGCCCGCCTTCGTGCTGGAAAACGTAAAACGCATCGTCCGGCACGACCAGGGACGGGTGTAGCACCGTAGGTGCGCCATCTCTGTAGAGCCAGCGGGATAAGAATTTCCAAGCTCCGTCAGGAGCGGCATCTTCCGCACATGGCCAACACCTACACCCAAATCTACATTCAGGTCGTATTCGCCGTGGAAGGCCGGCAAAGTCTCATCGCTCCCGAGCACAACGACGAACTTCAGAAATACATCAGCGGCATTGTTTCCTGGTAAAAGCAAAAGCTCATCGAGATAAGCAACATGCTGGATCACCTGCATATGCTGATCGGCCTCAAGCCGGACATGGCGCTTTCGGATTTGGTGCGCGATGTGAAAGCGGGTTCGTCAAATTCATCAACGAGAAGCGCTGGGTGCCGGGTCGGTTTACTTGGAAGGAAGGTTTTGGTGCATTCTCCTATTCGCGTTCGCAACTCGGCACGGTCATTCGCTACATCGAGAACCAGCAGAAGCATCACGCCAAGAAATCGTTTCTCGATGAATACGTGACGCTGCTCGACAAATTCGAGGTGGAATACGCCGAGCGTTACATTTTCAAGCCGCTTGACTGACTATGCCAGCCCCTGACGGGGCTGGAGATTTGTTTGGCTGTGTTTCTAAAAAGATGCCGCGCCTACGGCGCTGGGACCCTGCGCCAGTCAGGCCTTCCGAAACTTCTTCGTGCGATGCTCCGCGAGGAAAGCCAATTCTGGAAGCGCCGCGTAGTCTGGCAAACGCAACGCTTCGCCTGCATTGGTGCCGGAGCGCGGAATAAATCCGCAGGGACGTACGAATCCTGCGGAGCCCGGATGAGAACACGGCGCAGCCTCCGTTTCCACGGTCCGGCGGAACGAATTCCACAGTTCGCTACCGCCAACTTGTGAATGCACGGCCTTCAATCGTGATGCGCTTCACCACCTCACGGTCGGCGAGCATTGCACGGGGTGTTGGGCAGTGCGGACCGAGGAACATCTTCCGCCCAGTGCATCCACAAGTTGTCGGTGAACCTGGCTGTCGGCCAGGAGCGTGGTTGTGTGCGAAGCACCAGCCGCAGCAGGTTTGGCGTGAGGGCGAGCCATCGGTACTGCTGCGACTGGCTTTCAGCGCAGTCGCGCTCCACCGACAACTGGGAGGCATTGTCTTCCGGCTGCCGCTCTTTGCGCCACTTGCAAGGTCGCGCCAGACAGCTCACCATCGCCGCGTGCAAGCATGAAGGAAAACCAGCAACTCGAATGGAAAGAGACCTGGCGGGATGAATTCCTGCGCTGGGCCTGCGGTTTTGCGAATGCCGAGGGCGGCGAACTGCACATCGGACGCAATGACCAGGGCAAAGTCGTCGAGCTGGCGGATTCCGCGAAGCTGCTGGAAGACATCCCCAACAAAGTTCGCGACCTCCTGGGCATCCTCGTCTCCGTAAAGGCACGCGAAGAAAACGGCCTGGCCTGACTGCAAATCGTCCTCGATCCCCAGAAATACGTCACGGGTGCCTTCGTGAAAATCGGCTTCTTCCGTTCCGAATCCGATCTTGCCTACCACGACACCCTGTACGGCGATCTCTTCACCCAGGTGGCGAAGACGATTGATCTCGTCCGCACCAAATACCTCAAGGCCGCCATCACCTTTCAGGGCATCCAGCGCATCGAACGCTACCCCGTGCCCGATGCCGCCCTGCGCGAGGCCATCCTCAACGCCCTCGTCCACCGCGACCACGCCGTCGGCGCGCCCGTGCTGATACGTGTTCATGAGGACCGGCTTCGCATCTGGAATCCCTGCGTGCTGCCGGACGGCTGGACCGTGAAACACTTCTCAGGACGCACCCCTCGACACCGTTCAACCCCGCCATCGCCAATGTTTTCTTCCGCTCCGGTGAAATTGAAACGTGAGGGCGTGGCATCGAGCGCATCTTCACTGCTTGCAAGGAAGCGGGAACACCCAAACCCAAGCTCACCGTCGATGGAACCGGCATCACCCTGGAGTTCCGCTACGCGCCGGAATATCTGAAGGCGGTGAACACCCCGGAAGTCGAGGCCTCAGTCACCGCACAAGTCACCCCCGAAGTCCGGCGAATGATCGGGCTGATCAAAGGGGAAATGACGCGTACGGAAATCATGGCAGAACTGGGTCTCCGCGACGAAAAGCACTTCCGGGAGCGTTACCAACAAACGGCAGTATCCTCCGGCCTCATCGAAATGACCCTCCCCGGCAAGCCCAACAGCCGCCTCCAAAAATACCGCCTCACCACCCAAGGCCGCGCCTGGCTCGCCCAACACCCGCAGTAATCCGATCAACGAACATCTCGCAATCACCCAAGTGCGCACCCTCCTATCCGCCAACAACGTCCAACGCCTCAATTGAACAAAGCATGAGCACCAGTGACCTCACCACAGACGACGGCTACCAAAGCCTGTTGGGAAAAATCTCCGAGGTTTACACCACCGGCCAGACACGGGCGACGCAGGCCGTCAACACCCACACCACCGAAACCTACTGGCAGATCGGCCATGACATCGTGGAATTTGAACAGGGCGGCAAGACCCGGGCCGACTACGGCAAGGGTCTTCTCGACCGGCTCAGCCGCGATCTCACCCTGCGCCACGGCAAGGGTTTCAGTCGCAGCAACGTGGTCCGCATTCGTCAGTTTTACCTCGCTCACCCAAAAGGTGCGACGCTGTCGCACCTTTTGAGCTGGTCGCACATCGTGGAGCTTTTGAAGATCGAAGATCCGCTGGAGCGCAGCTTTTACGAGCAGCAAACCCTCCGGGAAAAATGGGCCGTCCGTGAGCTGCAACGGCAGAAGAAGACCTCCCTCTTCCTCCGCCTCGCTGCGGGCAAGGACAAGAACAGCGTCCTTCAACTCGCCACGCAGGGCCAGATCATCGCCCAGCCCGGTGATCTGCTCCGCGACCCCTACGTCTTTGAATTCCTGAAAATCTGCGAGCCTTACACTGACTCCGAAACCGGCCTCGAAACCCTGCTTTGCGACCACCGCCAGCCCTTCCTGCTCGAACTCGGCAAAGGCTTCACCTTCGTCGGCAGGCAATACCGCATCCGCGGCCGGCAGCGTCACGCGGAACACGCCCTTGTCATCCTGGTCGGACACAATGAGCCGGCCTTTCGGATCAAAGGCCATCGCCACCCATGAGCCCTGGGATTTGGGCACTTCTTAGAGCAATTCCGCGTCGAAGCCCTCGCGTATCGTGATGCCTGTATCCGCATCCAGAGCCAGCCGAACCGGGTCGGCGGCCGACAGTGTGGACAAACCGAGAATCCAGCCGAGAAATGCGATGCGGGTGATCATGCAGTCATTGTATTTCCTCACCCGGCCTCTGGCGCGGTGGGATTCGACGAACGCCGTCAGGCTCTGAGCGCATTCGGTGGCGATTGTTGCGTGAACCATGATTGGCTTACTCGTATTGATACTTGGTGAACCACGCATCGCCAGTCCGTTCCTGATAGGCCTTGAGTCGGGCGGCGAGATCATCAAAGACGGACTTGTGCTCTGGCTGGACGGCGAGGTTGGCAAGCTCCTCCGGATCGTTTTTCAAATCATACAGCTCGTAGCGCGGACGATGCACGTAGTCCGTCACGCGGCGCATCCCGTAGAGGCTGTCGCCGCCTTGCAGCGTCGCCTGCCACGTTGCCGAGGCGTAAAGGTCGCTGGCGAAGGGATACGGCAGTTGATGCGCGAGGTTGAGGATGAGCTTGTAGCGGTCCGTGCGGATCGCGCGCATCGGGTAATACATCTGAATCTCATGGAACTGGTGCGAGGCATACACCACGTCCCAGCCGGGCGGTTGGTCGCCCTCAAGCGTGGGTAGGAAAGAACGGCCGTGAAATTCATACTTCACCGCCGGCTTCGCCTGGGCCGTCGCGCGTGATCTCGCGCCGCCCTCGGGGTCGCCGGTCTGACGCGCGGGAGCCAGCACCTCCTTCACGCCCGCGAGGGCGAGGATCGTCGGCGTCAGGTCCACCCACGACACCAGCGCGTCGCTCACGATGCCGCGCTTCGTCTGGTCAGGGCTGCGCACGACGAGCGGCAGTCGCATCCCCGGCTCGTAGAGCGTGGTCTTCGCGCCGGGCCAGGGCTTGCCGTTGTCCGATCCGAAGAGGATGACCGTGTTCTCATACTGGCCGGTTTCCTTGAGCAGCGCGATGAGCCGCGCGAGGCCGGCGTCGGTGCGCGAGATGGCCTGGTAGTATTGCGCGAGTTCGGCGCGGCACGCGGGCGTGTCCGGCAGGTGCGCGGGCAAGGCGATCTTCTTCTCGTCGTATTTCACGTCGGTCAGGCCGGGGTAATCCTTGTGGTTGCCAAACGGATCTGGCTGGTGCGGATGGCCTGCCACCTGCCCGCCGCTGCGGTGAGGCGTGAGGGGGCAGAAGTAGAGGAAGAAGGGCTTGCTCTTGTCGGCGATGAACGCACGCGCCCCCTCCGCCATGCCCGGCGCGTTCCACTGGTCGCCCGGCAGCGCCTCGTCGAAGTGATACACCGGCTCGGGCGCGAGGTGATACTTGCCGCTGCGGCCGGTGCGATAGCCGTGGCGGGAGAGAATCACCGGCAGGCTTTGCACGCTGGCGAACGTGCTGAAATGCCCGCTGCCGTGCGCGTGCCCGTAGTGACCCGTGGCGTGGTTTTGCAATCCGCTCAAAATCACCGACCGGCTCGCGCTGCAACTCGCCGTGGTGCAGAAGGCGAACCGGTACCGCGTGCCCTCGCGGGCGAGCTGGTCGAGCGCGGGCGTCTTCACGTCGGGATTGCCGTAACAACCCGCGTCCTGCCCCATGTCATCGGCGATGAAGAGCACGACATTGCGCGGCGCGGGCGCGGCGGCGGGAGTGGTTGCCGGAAGGGCGAGGACAATCGCCGCACCGAGCGCGAGGAGGGTAACGATAGTTTTCATGGGGTGGATCGGGAGCGTTACTGCAATTGCGGCGCGCCGGGGACAATGCCGGCTTTGTGGACGTTCACGGCTTCGATGATGCGCGCGAGCACGTCGGGGTGCTGGACGGCGACGTTGCGTTTCTCCGAGACATCGCGGCCGAGGTGAAAGAGCAGTGGCGGGTCGTGCAGCTCGGGCTCGGGCTGGCCGTAACCAATCTGCGTCCGGAAGTGCGCCTTCCACTCGCCGACACGGCAAGCGAAAATCTGGCTGCCACGGTAGTAAAAAAACGGGCGCGCGGGCAGCGGTTTGGACTCGAAGAGCAGTGGCGCGAGGTCCGTGCCGTCGAGCGTGACACCTTGGGGCGGCGGCGTTCCGGCGAGCGCGAGCGCGGTCGGGAACAGGTCCATCATGTGCGCGAGCTCGCTCGTGACGCCCGGCTGGATGCGGCCCGGCATCCACGCGATTCCCGGCACGCGCATCCCCCCCTCCCAGGTGCTTCCTTTGCCTTCGCGCAGCAGACCGGCGCCGCCGCCCTGATCGCCCATGTTGAGCCACGGACCGTTGTCGCTCGTGAAGAAGACGAGCGTGTTTTCCGCGAGGCCGTTCTTCTTCAACGCGGCGAGCACTTCGCCCACGCTCCAGTCGAGTTCCTCCACCGCATCGCCGTAGATGCCCGCGCGGCTTTTGCCTTTGAACGCCGGCGACGCGAACATCGGCACGTGCGGGAACGTGTGCGCGAGGTAGATGAAGAACGGCCGGTCCTTGCTCTCCGCGATGACCTTCACCGCTTCCTCGGTGTAACGCTTCGTGAGCGTCGTCTGGTCGGCCGGTTGTTCGACGACCTTACCATCGCGCAGCAACGCCACGTTCCAACCATCATGCGGCGGCGTCGGCGAACCGCTGCCGCCGCCGGCCTTCACCACCTCCGGGCGCGCATCCATGTCGTTCGAGTAAGGCAAACCAAAGCTGCGATCGAAACCCTGATCCAGCGGACGCGAGCCTTCGTGGATGCCGAGGTGCCACTTGCCGATGTGGGCCGTCGCGTAACCCGCAGGCTTGAGCGCCTCGGCAAGGGTGATCTCGGACGGCGGCAATCCGCCCTTCGAGTTGGGAAACAGCACGCGCCGGTTCCCGCACATGCCACTGCGAATCGGATGCCGCCCCGTGAGCAACGCCGTGCGGCTCGGCGTGCAGACTTCCCCCGCCGAATAGAAATCGGTGAAGCGCAATCCCTCCGCCGCCATGCGATCGAGGTGTGGCGTGCGAATGACCGGCGAGCCGTAGCACCCGAGGTCGCCATAGCCGAGGTCGTCGGCGAAAATGATGACGATGTTGGGCTTGGCCGGCCGAAGGGCCGCAGGCGCGGCAGACACGGCTAGGCTAGCGAACAGCATGAGGGTGAGAATGAGTGGCTTCATAGGTCTATTCGCGTTGCTTGGCCGGACCATTGCCAAAGGCTTTGTAGATGGCGGACGACACGCCGTAGGCTCCGGAAACTTGATCGTTCTCCGTGCAAGCGTTGCGGAGTGCCGTCATTTCCTCATCTGTGAAGTCCATCACCTCAATGATGTGGTCGCGCAGCGTCAGGGCCATCGAATACGATACTGCTGCACCAAAGGCCGACACCAGCGCGCGACGCATTTCGCCGTGGGTTTGGGGATTCGTGAGGAGGCTCTTCAAAATGGGGCCGGCAAGGCTGGCCAGTCGGTCGAGATTTCCCGTGATGACCTGCACTTTCCCGGCGAACCCATAGGGGTCCACGACCAGGCGAACCGGCACTGGTGGAACTTGACGCTCATTTCGTCGGCATCACATCTGGATACGGCCCGAGGAATCGCTTGCCGTTGAAGTGGATCATGTGGTCGGGGGCTTCGGCGCGGGCGACTTTGCAATGCTCGGAGCGAAACATCATTTCCAGAAGTGTCATGCCTTGGCGAGATCAGCCGGGGGATAGACGACAATGCCGACGCGCTGGATGTGTTCGCGCAGCGCCCGGTGGGCGATGTGTTCGAGGGACTGGACCTCGAAGCGATAGGGCAGCGGGAGTTCGTCCAGTTCGGCGGCAATCGTTTCGGCGCGAAGCGGGTCCACCGCGCCGGATACCGCCAGGTCCACATCGGACCGCGCTGTGTGCGTGCCCTTGGCCCGTGACCCAAAGAGCGTCGCGGAGGAGATTTCAGGATGGCGACGGAAGACCCCGGTCATCAGGGCAAGCTCATGCGGGGTCAGGGACGGTATGTTCATTTTTGGCTCTCTCGCTGGAGGAATTCGTGGAGCGCCGCCATCGCGGGGAGATAGCGGGCGGCGATGGCTTCAACGGCTACTTCAAAACTGGCAAAATTATAGGTGTGGGAGAGGAGATTGCGGTGGTCCAGCATGTCGATCCAGACCTGCCCATCCGCGAGGACTTTGGCGGCGAAGGCATCCTTCAAGACCTGACGGGGAGTGACGGTGGGGAAAACGACACCGCTTTCTTCGAGGTAGTCCTTCGCAGTTTTCCACGCCAGTTCGAAGGAATATTCAAACCGCTGGATGACGCCTTCCTTCTCCAACTGGTTCAGCGCTGCCGGCCCCCTTTCCAAGGCCTGTCGCAGGAGAACAAAGGCGCGGTCAAAGTTCTGAAAGCGTTGTTTCCAGCGAATATCAGGATTCATGGGTTGAAGTTTAGTCGTTGGAGTTTCATTCGTATAGTGGCTTCGGGTTTCGCGGACCTGACGAGGTGGTTGTTCTTGGTGTCGCGGACGCCGAGGATTACCGCACCGGGAGCCCATCGGGCGCAGAACACCTCGATGATGGCTTTGACCAGCAGCCCCCAACGAACTCTGGGAGCGCGGCGAGTAGCGCGCGGAAGCGGTCCGAACATCGAAGCCATGAAGTCAGCCACAGGCGTGGCGGTGAGGAACTGTCCGAGTTCCTCCTGCCTTTCTCTGGGGTTTTCGATGGCCGCGCTTTTCATATCGTCATGCTACCAAGCTGAGTTCCGTCGCGCCATCGAACAAACGGACGGCTATTTGGCCACCGGCCCGACGAACTCCTCGCGAGTCAGCTTGCCCACGTTGTTCTTGTCGAAGTCTTGAAGCGGGCTTGGAGGTTGCTTTGGTCATTCAGTGAGGACTTCACGCCACGACTACACCCTTCACGATCACCTTGTCCGGTTTATCTTTGTCGGCTTTGATGGTGTATTTCCCCGGCGCATAGACGCGCGGGGTGAAGCTCGGAGTGTTCGAACGCACGGTGTAAAGAATCTCGCCCGTCGCTTCGGCGATGACTTGGAAGACGGGATTCGCCACGCCGTCGAGCTTCACGGCAGGAAGGTGCGCGTGGACTTTGCGGCCGTCGTTGGCGTCCATCGCAACGGTGATGGGCCAGCCGGGGAATTGCGCCTTATCGCCCTGCTTCGCGTTGGAGAAGCGCGGCCAGCATTCGAAAGTGATGGTGCGCTTTTTCTTGTTGAAACGCGCGATGCCGTAGCCGTCGGCACGTTGCTTTTCGTCGGCGACGTCGGACGGGTTCGCGTAGGCGAGCATCGAGAGTTTGTTGCCGAGGCCGTCTTTGAAATCGCCCGTCCACGGGAGCGGACTGCCGGGCACGGGATTCGGGCCGGGCTTTTCATCGAGCGGATGCCACCAGCGTCCGTAGATCGTGTTCACGAGTGCGGGACTCGTGAAGCCGTAGGGGCCGTCACCGAATTCGCGAATGCCGTTTTTCACAACGACGGCGAGGTGCTGATCGCCGCAGAGATGCACAGCCCAGGCACGGCGGATTTCCTCCAGCGCGAGATTGCGCCTGGTCTGCGGCCAGCCGTTGCAATCGAGGTCGGCGAGCAAGCGCTCGTCGCGCTTTCCGTGCATGTGGACGGCGCCGCAGAACGCGGTCTGCGAGAGGACGGCTTTCATCTGTGTGCCAGTCCAATCCTGCGCCCACGCGCGGAGGAATTTCTCCTGCCGTTCGCCCAGCAGTTGCAGGCCGGGCAGATCAATCGTCTTCGGGTCGTAGGCGGGATCGTTGATGTGATCGGGGCGCGGCCCCATCTGCGGAATCTTGCCGGCGGGACCGCTCTTGAATTTACGGTCTTCGAGAATCGCGAAGTCCACACCGCCGACGGTAAGCCGTGTAAAATAGACGCCGATGCCGCGCTCGACGGGCGTGGGGTCCACAGGGTCGGGCAGGTTCCACGACTGCTGCCGCTGCACCTGGTTTACGTATTCAACGGGGTAGAAGTAACCGCCGTCGGCGTTGTCTTTTCGCAGCGAGCGTTTGCCGTTCTCGCCCCAGAGGTTCGGGTGCCCGACATCGTGGTCGTCCGGGATGCAGACGCTCGGACGATCGCGCAAGACCTCGCGGAACTGGAGCCCGAACTCGATCCATCCCGCGGTGTGCTCCGTGTGGCGGTAGGTCTGGTCGCCGGCAAAGAAAAGCAGGTCGGGATTCTGCGCCTTGAGGTTGTCGATGATCTCGGGCCGCTGGCCGGTGGTGCGGCTGGAATTGCACGACATGTTCGCGACCACGATCTCGTCCTTGTTCACCGGGTCGCGCCGGATCAACCCGTCGAACATCGCCCTTTCCCCGTGCCGCACGCGGTAGTGCACATCCTTCGTCGCGTCCCATTTCTCCACGCGGAAATGAGCATCCCAGCCGGGATAGAGTACCTCCGCTTTCGCAATCTCGACCCACGCGCCGTCACGCCGCACTTCCAGCCGAGCCTCACGCGGCTCGCCGGGTTTCAGTGGGTAAAGTTGCGCAGTCATTTTCATCACGCCGCCATGAGCGGTGTAGAGCGCGAACGCGACCACCTGATCGCGCGGCACGTCCATCGGTGGCGGTGGAGGCTGGCCCTGACCTTGGTTTCTGCGTTGGCCCGGCGCGGTCACGCCTTTGGTCCACCACTCACCGGTGGCGAGCGAGTCGAGATTCGGAAACTCCGCGCCAAACGGCTGCGGCGCGTCTGAGGCAGGCAGCGCGCCAGGTGCAATGGCGAGCGCGCCGGCTCCGGCGACGGTGAGTTTGATGGCGGTGCGGCGATTGAAGGATTTCATGTCAGAAAAGCACGATGACACTTCCCATCGCGCGGAATGAAAGGGGCGCATCTGGGCACTGTCCTTGAATCCGCCAGTGCCTCGTCGGCGACGGGAGCTTTAGAGCCGGGAGGCGATGGCAAAAGTCGGAGCGCCGCAATCTTTGCGGCGAGAATGCCCGCGGGAAACCATCGAGCCGCAAAGATTGCGGCGCTCCGACAAACAGGGTTTTGCTATCGTCGGCTGGCGTGCTCTTTTTCATGGCTTCATTTCAACGGCGGGCAGCGAGTTGACGTTTCAGGTCGGCGAGGGCGGCCGCATTCGCGGGTGCGGCGGCGACGTTGTGCCATTCGCCGGGGTCTTTGTCGTGGTCATAAATTTCGGCGTTTCCGTCGCTCCACTCGATATAGCGCCAGCGTTCCATACGCAGGCTGAAGCCGGTCATGGCGCCGCGAGTGATGTGCGTGAGTGCGGAGTCGTGCAGTTTCTTCGCCGGGTCAGCAAGGAGCGGCTGGAGGCTTTTGCCGCGCACCGTCGCAGGCACGGGAAGACTGCACAGCCCGGCGACGGTGGGGTAAATGTCGAGGAACTCGACGAGGCTGCGGCTCACGGCGGGTTTTACGCCGGGCGCGACGAGCAGAAACGGCGCGCGGCACGAACGCTCGAACAGTGTGCTCTTGTTCCACCAGCCGCGTTCGCCGAGATGATAGCCGTGGTCGCCGACGAAGATGACCACCGTCTTCTCCCACAGCTTCAGGCGGTCCATCGCGTCCATGAGCCGGCCCACTTGCGCGTCGGTCTGCGTTACGCCAGCGTAGTAGTGGGTGAGGAAGTCCATCCGGTCGCGGTCGTCGAACTGCTTGAACGCGGCCTCGAACGCGCCACCGCCGAGCGACTGTTTGAACAGCGGCGTGGCGTCGGCAGGGTCGCGATGCAGCCCGAGCGAACCGGCGGGAAACTGGGTGACGTATTTTTTCGCAACGACGAACGGGTCGTGCGGACGATGGAAGCCCGCGCCGATGAACCACGGCTTGCCCGCGAGCCGTTCCATCGCGGCGATAGCCTGCTGCGCGGTCTGGCCGTCGGATTGATCGTCGTCGCCGCCTTCGAGGTCGGCGACTTCCGCCCACTTGAGTTTGCCGCCAGTGAGATTGCGGCGCGGGCCGGCATTGCCGAGCTTCGTAGGGCGGAACATTTGAGCGTCGTCCCATGACTTGCCGTTGTCGAGGAAGCGACTCTCCGTTTCACCTTCGACAAGGCCCGCGTGGTAAATCTTCCCGTAAGAAAGAGTCGTCGCGCCGTGCTGCCGGAAGAGCTGGGGCAGCGTGACGATGTCCGGCATCTTCTCGCGAAAGAAGGTGGCGTTGCCCGTGATGCCGTTGTGTTCCGGGCGCGTGCCGGTGAGCATCGAGACGCGGCTGGGATTGCAGACCGGATACTGCACGTACGCACGGTCGAAGCGCACGCCGCGCGCGGCGAGGCGGTCGAGGTGCGGCGTCTTCGCTTGCGCGTCGCCATAGCAACCCATCGCAGGACGCAGGTCATCGGCCATGATGAGCAAGACGTTGTAGCGCGGCGCGTCGGCGGCAGGCAGGGCAGGTTGCGCCACTAGCGCGGACGATGCCGCCAAGGGTGAGAGCAGCAGGGCTGCTGTGAGAGCGATGGTGAATCGAGCAAATGCTCTTCGCGTCATGTGGTTCTGATTCATGTCGTATGGTTTCTTCCGACTCTTAGTTTGCGAATATGGTCCGGGGTGGTGCCACAACAGCCGCCCACAATTTGCGCCGGCCAAGTTTGAGCATATTGCAAGTACCTATCCGGGTTTACGGCGTCCGTGTTGATCCAGCCTTGCGCCTCGTCGGCATGGCCGACGTTACCATAGGCAATGAGCGGAAAATCGGGGCCGCAGTCCGCCCGCAACTCGGCCAGTGGTTTAGCCAGTGTGTGAGCCGGGCCGCAGTTAACGCCCAGGGCCTTCACCCCCAGCGGTAACAACATCCCGGCGGCCACCGCCACCGACTCGCCAGACAGGATGCGGCCTTCGCGGTCGCACACAAAACTGACCAAAGTGGGCCGGCCGGTGATCGTCGCTAGTTTGGCTGCGATGACGGCTTCCCGGATTGAATTCATCGTCTCGATCAACAGCAGTTCAACCCCCCGCTTCCTCAAGATGCTGGATGCGCTCGGAGTGCTCATCGCGGCATTCGTCATCGGTCGGCACCAGGTCGGGGCGATAACAATCTTCCAATGGGGCCACCGAGCCGGCCACTTGCGCGGGTTTTCCAAATTGAGCGACAGCCTCCTGGGCGGTCGCCACCGCGCGCCTGGTCAATTCGCGAGCGTCGTGCCCCTTGCCCGCCAGCGCGCGGCGATGGGTGCGAAAGGTGTTGGCGGTGAGGACGTCCGCGCCCGCGTTCAAATAGTCCACATGAATCTGGCGCAACACATTCAACCCGGTATCCGTGGTGAGCGCATTCGCCGACCACAACGGCAAGCCGGTGTCCACCCCGCGCCGGTTCAATTCCGTGCCGGTTGCGCCATCAAGCAAGAGAAGTTCACCTTTCATCATTTACGAAGGATTACATTTGGTTTCATGGCTGTTTATTGTTTACTGCTTCTCAAGCATCCCCTTGTTTATTTCTCTAAAGGCAGCAAGGCCTCTGCAAATGCCTTGCCCATCTGCGCAAAGATCTTCGCACTGCCAAAATAGTGGTAGCCGCCATTGGAAGCGCCTTTGAGGGCCTCCCTGTCTTTGGGCGAAAGAACTTCCTCCAAGGCGAGGTCGAGCTTCTTCTGGTCGGCTTTGGTGATGCCCTCAATCCGCACATCGATCGCGGCATAATGTTCCGGGGACTCAAGGTCATATTGGTCATTGGCATAGACCGCCAATACGTTCTTCCCCTTCTTCAAATGCTTGATCTGTTCTTCTTCGAGGACGATGGAACCGTATTGCGGCTTGTCCTGCCACCAGATGTAGGTGTGTATCTCTTGTCCGTTCAAATAGACCCGGAACCCTTGTCTTGCCAAAACCGCGATGCGATACGAATCGAAGTTGAGGTTTTCCACTTCAAGAGTCGTGCGCATGAGCAGGAATTCGCCCTTTCCCCATGTGGAGGAAAACTTGTCCAATTTAATTCCGCTATGATCCCAGACGCCTTTTCCGATGGGGGCCTTGCCGGATGTCCATTTGCTGTCATCGAAGTCGGGCCTGTGCCAATTCTCCATCCCGGCTGGCAGAGTGATGTCTCGGAATCGCCTGGCGTCATAGGTTTCCAACTTGTACTTCTTTCCGGTGGCATCAACCGTCGCGAAGCGCCAGGTCCGTTCCTCATGCAGAGGCTTGCCAAGCGGCTTCCAGTAACGATCCCATTTCCGTTCTCTGTCGATGGTTCCGTCCGGTTTCAATGTGTGGGCCGTCCCGATGATAGTGTTATACTCCTCCTGCTTGGGTTCTGCGGCGGCAATGGCATGATCCCAGAAGGGAGCGGTATCAACGGCAACAACATTGCCCTTGAACTCGGGCAGGTAGGCCGGTGCGGCTATGGCCTTGCGGAAATTCACATTTTTTTCACCATCGACTCCCAGCACTCCGATCACGAAGGGCATCTTTGGGGCTGATAGGTCTTTGCGAACATCGCGAATGAAGTGTGTCAACAGGCGCGAGTATTCGTCATAATTCCCATTGGGATAAGTGGTCCCATCGACCAGGTCGTTGAAACCCTGAAGCCAGACAAACCCGGCCACTTCGTATCCCTCTTTGGGATCGTAGGCGGGGCAGACACGCTTGGGATCTGCCAGCACCTTTTTCACGTGGTCGATCATCATCCGGTAAAACACACCCGAGGCGGCATCCTTGTCATCCTGCCATTTTTTCCGTTCCTCGAGTTTGGGAACCCCGTGGGCACCCTGCGGATGCTGATCCCACACATCCTGAATCTCCTTGGGCAGCTTGTAAGGCCCGGCGCTCGGCGGACGGAATTCGGTGTTGAGCGACCTGCCGCCCCACGCGGTCTTGATGATCAGGATGGGCTCATTCAACTCCTTCTCCATGTAGATTCCGAATGTGAACTCGGGGCCGATCTTGCCACCTAACTGGGTCGGGTTGTTTCCACGCTCGCCAAAGCCGGCGGTCAGTTTTCCCAGTCCCTCACCGTTTGCGCTGCCATCATAAGGGCCGGTCAAATAGGACATCCAGACCTTGTCACATACCCGCGGGGTTCCATCGGGATTGCGCATTTCCTTGAGGATGGGTGCCGTCAGCGGATCCTTGCCGATGTAGTCAAACGTGCTGATCGCGGCGTGTCCCTCCATGTTGGACTGCCCGGCGAGGATGAACACCTTGAGCGGCTTGGCATGGGAGATGGATGGGAGGGCACACAGCAGCGCGGCGGTTAGGATTGCAGTTGGTTTCATGGTCATTGATTCGTTGGAATTGGTTTTTGGGGAATGATCGTGTCCGCACTCGATCAGCGGGATGCCGCGCCGGACTGGAGCGGAACCTCGCAGAAAGTCAGGGCGGCGATTCCGTTCTCTCCGATAAGCAGGGTTTCCTGACTCCACTCGATCTCTTTGAGGTAGGTGATGTTTTTGGCAGTGGAAGGTGATTTGAGTTTTAGTGTTAGAACATTTCCCTTCGTGCTGCCACTGACGACGTGATCAGGCTCACCATCGAGATAGAATTGGTTGGCTAGTAAATCCATCCACATCACGGGTTGATCGAACTCGAGTGTGATCACGTCTTTTGTTGCATCAGCAAAAGCGGCACGTTTCAGGTTTGGTGCCGTTAGATTCTTCGTTGATTTTGCGCCGTAGTGGTCGCGTTCGATGATCGGCTGAATCATGCGTGCGAACTCCGCCCAACCCTCCAGCGGATAGTGGCAGCCACCGGGTGGCTGTATGCCGAGCGTGGAGAGAATGCTCATGTTGGAAAAGAGATAGGGCAGCGTGCGCTGTTTTTCGCGCAGGCGGTCGCCTGAGCCTTGACTCCCCATCCCGCATGCGCCCGGCCAGATCTGGAACACGTAGTAGTTTTTCACATTCGGAAAATCTGTTTTCCATTCCGCGGCCATTTCCTTGAACAATTCATGATAGCTCTGCCATCCGTAGCCGCCGGTCGGGCCGTCGGCGCCTTGATCATTCTCGCCCTGATGCCACAGAATGCCGCGGATGCCGTGGGTCAACTTCGCCCCTTCCACTCGCGTCAATAAAGTGCCGTAAAGTTTGTATGGATTCGCCCATGCATGCGGACCGCTGGTGTCACGACGATTTTGCGGGTTCGGCAAGTGCTGGTCGATGCGTGTGCCACCCGCTGCGGCATTGATGATGAAAATAGGCACCTTTTGACTTTCGACCAAACGCTTGGCCAGTTCCATGCCCCACCAGCCCAACTCGGCTTTCTCGCCCTTTTCTGCTCTCCACACCGGATAACACCACAGGTTTACCGGGGCGGCGGTTTTATCATCCGAAGGACGACCATAACTGCGGATCCATTGGTTCGTCTCCGCCGGAGATTGTTGTTCGGTATCTGTCGCCAATGCGTTTGATTGTCCGTCAATGATGTAGGCATCGCCGCAGACCAGATCATTCACCGTGTGCAGCACGGTTTCCTTGCCGCCGGCCTTCGTGCCAAACTCCACCTTGTATTGGATCAAGCCCGGCTTGAGTTGCGTGGAGAGCGTGTAGGATTTGTCCGCAGCGGGCTTGGCTGTTTCGGTCTTGATGAGTTTGTCGTCGGCGTAGAGCTTGAGGAAAACGGCGTCGGCGGCGTCGGTCAGCGTTCCGTTGTAAAAAAGCGTGCCCAGCCCCTTGTCGTCGCGTGCGTAAAACTGGCCGTCCTCGGGCTTCTCATCCTTTGCAGGAATGCGCGCGAGCCACGGGTCGCTCTTCGGTTCGGTCACCATGATATCCACGCTCTGCGTGACGGGTTTGCCGCCATTGCTGACCGTGGCCGTCACCGTCAGTTTGCCACTGTTTTGCGAGCGCAGCAGCCGCAGCTTGCCGGGTGCTACTTCCTTGATGACTGCGAACGGCTCTGCGCTCCATTCAACCTTCAGATCGGCCACGTTTGCAGCCTGCATTGCGGCGAGATTCTTGATCTGAGGCACCACCTCGATAGTCGATCGTCCATCCCATTGTGCCGGTGCCTGGAGTGTGAAGACTGGCTCGGGAATGGTTTCTTTGATGGTGATGGCGATGTCCTTGGTCTTCACGCCATCGGCATAGATGGCCTTGAATTGAAGTGACGTCCTGGCGTCGCTGGTCACACGACCGGCTTCGAAGCTGAAGCGGAAGCGGTCGGTGGCGACGACTTCTTCACGGCCATCGCGTTTCAGGATCCAGTAGAGTTTTTGCGCGCCGCCTGCCTTGGCAGTGAACTCGGCATTCTGGCCTTCTTTCACGACGGCACTTTGCGATGACAGGCTGAAATCCTTGCCGGGATACACGAGTGACCCGACCAAAGTTTGCAGGGGTTTCTGGTTTTCGTATTGGAGGCGAATCCATTCGGCCGAACGCGCCACTTTGGAGATACGCACCTCATCGATATCACCGACGAAATCATAAGTGCCATCAACCTGATTCCAGCCACCAATATAGAAGGAAGAAGTTTCAGGGATTTTCATGTTTTCGCTGCCATCGGTATTGTCGAGGACACCATTCACATACAATCTCGCCTTCGTTCCATCGTAGGCGTGAACGACATGCACCCATTCAGACATGTGGATGGTGATGGCGCCTTTAACATCTGCACCACCGAACCAGCATTCCGCTCTTATGTGTGAAGGGCTGGCCAAGCTCATCACCACCTTACTTGCGTCCGCGGGAACTCCCCAGGCCAGAATCGTGGTGTTGATCTTATTGGCCTTGATCCACGCCTCACTGGAATGGGGTGTTGCGCCGCTCGGCAACGTTTTGATTTCCGTGCCGCAATTGACGCCTCTACCGGCAGAAAAAGTCCGGGACTTGCCGATCACGCCATCACTGATGGTGGTGCCGGCGTCGACCGGGGTGATCGCACCAACTGCATCGTTGATGGATTCATTCATGTGCATGACGGCTGCGAAGTTGTTGGAGGCATTGAACACAGCGGTGCCACTTGATTCACTGATGGCCGCAGCGTTGCCCCAATACATTTTAAATTCTTGCCGCGCATTGCCGGTGATCGTCGAGATGCGCACCCAAATACTGGCGGTGCCATTGGCTACATCCCATTCCTCGATTTGATACGCCAATGGTTCACCGTTTTTGTTAGAGAACCGCAGGTCGGCCCCGTCCGCTTTCGCTTTGCTGAAATCGAAGAAGTCTTTATTCAGCCGCACCAACACCGGGAAATCCTTCACCTCCGCCGTCGCCGGCAGGTCGGCTCCTTCGGGTGTGGTGAGGATGAACATGGATCCCGAGTGCTGCCAGCCCGTGTATTGCGCGGCCGCTCCGGTCGGCGATAACGTGAGCAGTGAGGCAGCGAGGAATAGGGATTTGAGGAGATGGTGTTTCATGGCGTGATTTTGATATCGAGGGTGGCTGTCACAGAATCAGATGAGGTCGGCGCGACCGAAGGGTTTGGGTTCCGGCAGACCTTTGCGGATCTGGGCATCCGTAAAGTCGATGACCGGAGCCAGATCATCGGGCGGCATTTCACAGGGGAAATGAGGTTCGGCCAGTCCCTCGGATAGCATCCGAACCTGGGCGACGGAAACCATGGGGACTTTCATGATACGTTCCACCAAGGCGGCGAACGGGTAGTGAAACCACAACGGAAGCGGGAACATCGGCGGTCGCTTGCCAACCACGCCGGCCACGCGCCGGACGGCCTGCCGCAAAGTCAGGGTTTCCGGCCCCATGACGGCGATGGTGCGATTTGCAAGACGACCGCTTTCCACCGCCGCGCACAATAGCCGCACAAAGTCCTCAACCGCCACCGGACGGATCGGCTGATCCTTGAACCCGACAAATGCAAACACCGGGAACGTGTGAAACGCGTGGCTGAGGTGATCGAGCATGTGATCGCCGGGACCATAGATCACGCCCGCCTTGAACACCGTGTATTCAAGGCCTGAGCTACGGACGATTTCTTCGGCCTGCCATTTGGATTCGTGATAGCCGGAGCCGCAATCCGGTCGCGCGCGCAGGAAGCTGGTGAGAATGAGCTTGCGAACGCCCGCCCGCTTCGCCGCAGTGGCTACATTGATTGTTCCTTCGACATGAATGCGCTGATAACTGGTCTTGGCTGTATTCCGGTTGATTCCGGCGCAATGAACCACCGCTGTGCAACCGGTGAACGCGCGCTCAAGGGCATCGACGTCGTCGAGTGTCAACGCATGGAATTCCATGCCTTCTGCCGAGCGGATCGAATCGTCGGTCCGGTCCACACCGCGGGCGATGATGACAACCTGGTGGCCGCGCCCCACCAGTTCCCGGGCGAGCGAGCGGCCAACAAAACCGGTGCCACCGGTGATGGCGATTTTCATCGGGCTATGTTTTTGATCGTTCGCTTCGGAAGAATCACCGGGAGTTGCTAGAGTCATCTGAATGTTAGGAATAAAAGAAATTTGATTTTAACTTAGTGTGGAGAATACACTTGATCGCTTGCAGTCACGATCTGTGAAGGGCGCTTTTCACTCCAAGTCCGAGTGCTTCAAGCCCTCGAAGAAGCAATCCATCTGACCGAAGGGAGCTTTCGTCGTCTCGTCGTATTCCAGGTTGGTATAGACAGCGATGACGTTGGTGCCCTTTTTCAAGTGTGCGACCGCGCCGGGGTCGAGCGCCCAAGGCGCATAGTGGGGTTTGGTCTGCCACCATCCGTAGCCGACGATCGGGTGCCCGTTGAGGTAAACCCTGAAGCCTTGCGGGTTCAGGATGCTCAGGCGGTAGGAATCGTGGTCGAGGGCATCCACCTCGAAGGTCGTGCGCGCGGCGATGAACTCTCCTTTGCCCCAATCGGATTGATTGGCAAAGGTATCATCGCCTTGTTTGTAGATGCCGACACCGATGGGCGCGCGTCCGGTGCTCCATTTGCTGTGGTCATACTCGGGCTTGAACCAGTCTTTCAAATCATCCGTCAACTGGATGCTGCGATGGCGAGTCTTCTCGCGGATTGGGACTTGGTCTTTTTCCACGAGGGGATCG
>SXGR01035171.1_pt1 | contig 20857 bp, 16 predicted proteins | sample 3174711 | NCBI WGS metagenome assembly SXGR01 (sample SAMN11356860, study PRJNA531348) | freshwater metagenome | isolation source: freshwater sample F1-60 | place: China: Fuxian Lake, Yuxi | collected 2017-12-25 | reverse complement strand
GACGAGAATGCAGACAGCCTGCCAGTCAATCCTTTCACAGATGTCCAGGCGATCAGCAACCGGATCGATATTTGCACTGCAGCGCGCGCTAACAAGAACTGGCCCTGCACATTCTCCGATTTCGTTTTCGATGCCCCCACCTTGTCGGAACGGCGTCTGGCGCTGTACCGAATCTCCAAGGAAAAGCGCGTCGTCGAACATGTGCTGCAGTCGCTGTGGCAGCTACTGCCAGTTGGCGGAGCATTGTATTGTGCCGGTTACAAGAATGAAGGCATCAAGACTTTTGCCAAACGCATGCAGGACGCCTGGTCCTGCACCGTGACACTGGACCGTGGCGAGCATCAGTTGTACCGATATCGGTTGGTCAAAACCGGCAATGCCGCGACCGCGCTCAATAGCCATGACTACCATACACTGCTAGTTATTGGCGATTACCATGGCATGGCAGTCTGCAGCAAACCTGGCATCTTTGCCTGGGATCGGTTTGATGCCGGCAGCAGATTCCTGCTGGAGCATTTACCAGCGTTTTTGCAACTGACCGATCACCGACGCCAAAGCGCACTCGACCTGGGTTGCGGCTATGGCCTGCTGGCACTGGCGCTGGTGCAGGCTGGCTGCAAACGCGTCGTCGCCACGGACAACAATGCAGCGGCCGTGCGCGCCTGTGACTTCAACCTGCAAGTCCACCGCGGCGACTGCGAAGTCGCTGTCATCGCCGCTGACTGTGCTGACACCATCAAGGAGCGCTTCGATCTGGTGGTATGCAATCCACCGTTTCACCAGGGCTTTTCGGTGGATCGGGATTTGACTGACCATTTTCTGCAGGCCACCAAACGCCTGCTGACTCCACGCGGGCGTGCACTGTTCGTCGTCAACGCATTCATTCCGCTGGAACGCAAGGCGGCGCTTCATTTCAGCAGGGTGGACGAAGTAGCGCGAAATGAGGGCTTCAGACTGCTGCAGTTGCAGCAAGCACGGTAACGAAGCGGTCCGCATCCCAGCATCGACCATAACCTTTGAAATAAACTCATGGGATGAACTCAAGAGACACTCATCGTGAACTCATGGCACGGCTTCGAGAAATGCCTGTTTATTCTGCCTATCCTTGCATTGGTCTTGAGTAAACGAAATTCGGCGCTCGAGATCGTACTGTCGAAGTCAATCAGCGCATGCAAAGCAGGCGTCTACATGGAATATCTCAAGCTGGAAGATCTGGAATACACTCATCGTGTTGTGGCCTGATTCATCTTCTTGTAGTTCGGAATGCAGCGGTGCGATGCATTCCGGTATTTCGCGGACGTTCTGGGTCATTACCCGTTCGATCAGGAGATGCCAGTAAATCTGATCGAGCACGAGCTTATCAAACTCGCGTGAGCTGACCCAGTCAGTGCCCCGCTAAACATCAGCATCCATTCCTTTCAAAAACCTTTTACGCATTGCAGGGGATCGAGGGGAAACAGCTCGATTCGATTCGAGGCGAAGAGTTGATCCTTTCACGAGACTCTGGAGGGTTTACCAGATAAACGGAACCAGCCGCCAGCGGATTCGCTGCGTATAGTCGCCGTAGCCTTGCAGATCACGCAGCAAGACCATCTCTTCATTACGAATTCGCGCCGCGATACCGAATGGGAACAGTACCAGAGGCAGCAACGCCCACCAGGAGCCAAGTGCAATGGGCGTGACGCAATAGAGCAGTAGCATGCCCGTGTACATCGGGTGGCGCACACGGGCATAAGGTCCGGTATCGATTACACGCTGTTCCTGCACCACCTCAACTGTGCGAGCAGCAAAGCGGTTCTCCTTGAACACAGCAAGAATGAACAAGTAACTGAAGACAACAAGGAGATCCGCTGCCAGTACCAGCCAGACAGGAATTGCAGACCAGCCAAAACGCCTGTCGAATCCCGCCACGAGCAAGCAAGCAATTATGGATAGTGAGAGCAGCGCAACCACGACTTTTTGTGTGGATTCTTTTTCGCGCATCTTGAGACGACGCTCCAGAAGCGCAGGATCATGGCGCAGGAAATACCCGAGGGTGAATAGCATGGGCACCAGGAGGACGCCGAAATAAAGGTAAACCTGCCAAAAATCCAGCGTGCCAGCCGGCCACAGCAGAATCAGCGCGATGAAAACCGGCAAGCCCGCGAGCCGCAGGGCTATTTGAGCTGGCAAGGAACGCATTGTGATTCTCCAGTGACAATGGCAGCCGGAGCCGTCTCGCAGGAACCGGTAGGCCAACAGGCTGTGGCTCCTGACATTGCCTCTTTACGGCTCGTAATCTGCATCAGATTGGATTATCGCTATAAGTTGAGATTGCTGGCAAAAGCTAATTCGGAATACCGTCAATTTTGTCATTCTTGCACTCGGATGGATTGTTTTTGAATCAGGATTTCTGTTAGTTTGAAACCCTTCTCGCCGCTGGAAAACGCTGCGCATCACAGGCAAACCGTTGGCACAAATCCCTGGACCGCACACAGCGACATCAGCCAGCTTCAGAGAGTATTAAACATGCGACACGTCCTCAGCATCAGCTTGCTTGCCTGGCTCGCCCTCGCGACTGCGGCCACTGTGAGCGCCCAATCCAGTCTGCTGCCCGATGCAGAAATCGAGCAAGAGCTGGAAAAAACGCGCACGGCGATCCGAGAGTCGGAGAACTCAGTGGACCGGCTGGATCGCAGCATGCTGGAACCTCTCAATCAATTGGGTTCGCAGTTGATGGACGCTGGTGAGTATGACGAAGCTCACTCGGTCCTTGATCACGAAGCGCAAATCATCAGGGCGAGTGAAGGCCTCTTTTCTCCCACCCAGATTCCTGTGCTGTTGCGCCGCATCGAGAACTACGGTTATCAGCGCGACTGGGATAACGCGCGAGAATCTATTGAGCATCTGGACTGGTTGCTGACAAGCAACGAGTATGAGATCGATGAAACGTTTCTGGAATCCTTGCTCAGTCTGGTCGACATCCACCTCTGGGGTGTGGCAGACGATCGTTCCGATTTGCAGGATTTTCATTTCCGTAGTGCTAAACGCCTTAATGACCTGGCGATCAGGGCAGCAATCCACGTATGGGGTGAGAGTGACAAACGGCTGCCTGCCTTGCGTTACAAGCTGGTGATACAGATTTACCTGCAAATGGCATCGGTGGAAGTGGGTGGCTCTACCGGCATTGCCCTGCGCAGGTACACAGAAACCGGACTCACACTGTCTCGCAAAGATGCCAGGCTGTTCTTCTACTACACTGGCCTGGGATTATTGGGTCGCAATCTGGATTTGTACGCGAACCAGCCAAGCCCTGACCTTGAAGGCATGGCTCTGACCAGTATGTATATCGCAGACTGGAACGTACTCTTTGGTAATTCTGAAGCAGCAGCGCAGGCTTATGCGCGCAGTCATGAGTTGTTGCTGGAATCCGGCATCGAACTGCAGCAGATCAATCAATATTTTGCGCAACCCAAATTGTTGCCCGACCTGGAGTTCGCCGACGACTGGGTCACTGCCTTGGCAACATTGAATGAGAAACCGGAAACATCCCTTGCTGGGGTTGATTCTATTGCACTGAATTTTCAACAGTGGTCGGCCAGGTTTCCGCACCATAGGGCACCTGTTGCGCTGGGCACAGAGCCGATAACAGTTCCTGACGAAGACTATGCCCTGTTTTCTTTCAGTCTGGCTGGTTTGGAAGAAGTCGCACGCTATTACAAGGGCAGGAGAAAGAATACGGTGAGTTCACCACAAAACCTGGAATTGTTAAGTCAAAACTTCAATAGACAGATAGACAGGTTCGATCTCGAAGACATCATCATGAGTTTGCATTTCCGGCCCAAACTGGTCGACGGGATTCCGCAACCAGCCAATTCAACTCTCATCTATCAATTAGCCCGGCAATGACAGTTTCGGTCCTGATCAAGCTGTTCTGTTTTTACTGCGAGTTCTACTCGGTCAGTGCTGGTGCTGCCAGTGACTCCAAGGTCAGCCTCTGATGTCTAGCACGGTAACAGACAACAACCCTGCATTTGCGGAAATAAATGCACTGTACGACTGCCTGGACTCCGGAGATTTGCAGCAGACCGAACAACGCTGCAGGAATCTGCAACGACTTTATCCCCGGTCTGAAATGCTCAATAACCTGCTCGGTATCACGCTCGTCACAGCAGGCAGAAATTCTGAAGCACTGGCCTGCTACCAGCTGGCACTCAAATGCAAACCCGGGTATGCGGATGCTCATTACAACATCGGCTTGCTCTTGAAAAGTATTGGACGTGATGCAGAAGCGATATTGAGTTTCAAGCAGGCGGTGGATCTGGATCCTGAGTTTGCGGACGCAATGAATAACCTCGGCGTCTTGTTGCAGGATCAACAGCTGACAGATGAAGCACTGCATTACTTGTCCAGAGCGAGCAAGTTGGCACCCGACAGTGCGGCCATTCATTTTAATTATGGCAATAGCCTGCGGGCGAAAGGATTACTGAATGAGGCGCTTACAATGTTTAAGCGCGCCATACTCTTGAATCCGGGATTCGCTGCTGCCTGCAACAACTGCGCGGCGGTTCTCGAAAAAATGCAGCGGCTGGAAGAAGCATATGACTATTATTCAAGAGCGATTCAGTTGCAGCCAGAATATTCCCAGGCTTTCAGTAATCGCGGCTCCTTGCTGAAGAAGATGAGCAAACATGAAGGAGCCTTGCAGGATTTCAGATGCGCTTTGGAATACGGCAATTGGACCGGTAACCTGGTTGACCAGAACCTGAAATTTCGTTTGTGGGTAAACATCGGTGATATCCTGATGTATTTACGCAGATTTGCCGAAGCATTGGCCGCCTATGAGAAAGCCCATGCTGCTGAACCCCATAACACGGACATACTTGCGTTCAAGGGCAATGCCATTGCCGCAATGGGTCGACTTGCTGAAGGATTAAGCTTACGTCAGGCAGCCTTCGGGTTTATTGCGTTTGATAGCAAACAAGGGATCAGGATCAAGCATGGAGTGGATCAATGAGGCCAATTGAGCTAGCTGGTAACAGCCCACATTTCATTGGATGCTGGAATCTGGAACAGGATGCACTCTGCGAACAACTTGTCGAATTTTTCGAAAGCCATGCGGAGAAGCAGGAACCGGGTCAATCAGCCGGTGGGGTTAATCGTGAGGCCAAGCAATCCATAGACATCACAATTCATCCCCGTGACCTCAAGTCCGCTGAGTTCGCGCCGGCAAAGGCCTATATCGATACACTGTATTCCTGTTATCAGGATTATCTCAGACAGTTTCCGTTTCTCGCCTCAATGTTGCCGCGCGCAGACGTCAGCTCATTCAATATTCAGAAATATCTGCCAGGAGGTCATTTCAAGCTGGAGCACAGTGAGAGAACCTCGATCGTGAATTCCTTCCGGGTGCTGGTATGGATGACTTATCTGAATGATGTGCAGGACAGTGACGGTGGCTCGACGCTGTTCACTCATCAGGGTATTGCAGTGCAACCGGAGCGCGGCAAAACACTGATCTGGCCGGCAGAATGGACCCATGCGCATCGTGGCAATATTTTGAATTCGGGTTTGAAATACATCATCACCGGCTGGATGCATTTTCCGCATGATGCAACCTAGACGGGTGTGCAACTGATGCCTGTAGTTGAAATCAGTAGTTGAAATCAAAGGTTGAAATCAGTAATCGTAATCAGTCATTGAAACTTTTGCGTCAGCCCTGTTGCACAGGAAATTTTCTGGGCAATCTACCGCAAGTATTGCCTATGCTTGCATCAGTGGGTTGTGGCAATGCACGTAAAACCTGCGTGACGCGCCAACTTCAAGCAGCAAGCTATGGACATCTCTGGATTCTGCTCATATGCTCCCTGAGGCGAATCCGGCAGTCGCTGCGATTCGTGGTAAATCTTCAACGCCAACAGGCTCGGAGGAATCGGTGAAGGAATTACTAACTGCATGCCTGATGATTGTCACACTTGCTGGCTGCGAGAGCCTGTACGAAGACGACGGTATTCCCCGCTTACGTACTCAGGCCGATGTGGATGCCTACAATGCCACTGTCAGTTCGGAAAGCGAAAAGCTGGTGTGTGAAAGAGAATTTTTGCTCGGCTCCAACTTGCGGCAGTTTGTTTGTATGACGATAGCCCAGCGTGAACGCTTGGTGGAACAGGCTCGCGAAGATGCCGAACTGCTCAGTCGCTGAGAGAACAATTCCAAAGGCCATATCTCCAACCCAGAAAGCCTGACCGGTAATCCTGCACTCGAGGTACACAATGCAGCTGTTACTACTCATTATTTTGATGCTGTCTCTCGTCGCACAAACCCAGGCGCAGGACACCAACGCCAATGAGATCGAAGAAATTGTGGTCATCGCCGAACTCTCCAAACCCGCAGTAAGGGCGCAGATCATTCGGGTTGAAAACGATATCTTCAGCTTCTACAACGAGCATAACGGTGATCCGAGACTCGACATCCTGTGTAACGAAACCGTGATGACAGGAACGCAGATAAGCAAGCGGGTGTGCGAACCCGTATTTTGGGCTGAGGCACGTGCGCGACACACGCAGGAATTCGTGCAGGCCTTCAGCGGATCCGCGGAGCTCGATACGCTGAGTGCCTATGTGGCTGATGACTATGCCCGGATGAACGCCGTCTATGCAGAACTCATCCAGAAGTACCCGGCTTTTGGCGAAGCGTTGTTGATTCTGGAAGATTTGCAGGCGCGTTTGAAAGAACTGGGCGACTAAACCTCTCGGCTCGCTGCGTTCGCATGTCTGCCGCAATGCTGGAAATCCAGCGCCTCACGAATATTCTTGCTTGGTTACCTTCAGCTTCCGCCCTGAATTCAGTGCATCGGGCAGACGAGCAGAGACCTGTAATTGGTTTTTGGCAGTCGAAAAAAAACGGCCCCTTCACAAGAAGGGACCGTTTTTTGACTTTTCACACTTTTTACATTCAGCTTAGAACTCGACTGTAATCCTGCCGTAGATCAGTCGACCTCGAGCATCATACAACTCCGATTCCATACCGGCAAAGTCGTTGACGCGTTGAGGTGCCCGATCGAAGACATTGCGTGAACCCAAGGTCAGATCGACACTGCTGCCGAACAGCTCCAGACCCCGATAGTTGTAAGCAAGATCCGCGATGGTAGATGGCCGCAGGTAATCCCTCATACCAGCTGAAGTATCGAACGGTTGGAAGAACGTGAATGCGCGCTGGGTGGCATTCGGTGCCAATCCTTCATACAGAACTTCGTCGATGTAGTGCACGGCGAAGTTGGCACTGTGCTGGCCCATAACCCAGCCGATTCGCATATCTGCTTTCCACTCTGGCAGCGGAGGTGCCTCACCGAGGAAGCGGTTTCGCTTGCCAAGTGCTTCGAATATCGGGTCTGTGGGGAGTCGCTTGTAGTCCCACGTATCGATCTTGGTCGCATTCACGTTGACAGTCATGGTACCGACATCTTCCAGACCGAACATGCCCGTGATGGCATCGAGCTCGAAGCGGTAACTTGCTTTGATATCGTAGGCTTTCACCAACATCGTCGAAGCATTCGATTGACCGACATTTACCCTCAGGATCTGCTGCAGGTTATTCGGATCACGAACGATTCGGCGATCTGCATTGGGGCCTGTGTACCAGGCAGTCAACTCGGCGAGAGTAGGTTCCCTTCCGGATACTCCAGTAAATTGCGACCAGTTCAAATACTCGATAGCCAGCAATTGCTGAGGATCTATACCGACGATGCGGTCCTGGAAGTCCGTTTTGGACCAGTCGAGATCGATTCTCAGGTTTTCGATGGGCTCGATGGTAATGCCCGCGCTCATCGTATCCGCATTTTCGGGAGTCAGATTCCGGTTACCCGCGATACAACGTTGAGTAAAGGCGAAGTGCGGACCCATTGGATCGTCCAGGTTACTGAGGCCGCAACGCTCGGGTGCGAACAATGCGTTCAGGCCCGGTGCGATGAATGCCGTACCCTTGGTGCCGCGCAATGACAACCAGTCCAGAGGGCTGTAAGTGAGACCAAACTTGGGATCTTTGGAGCTCTGCCCGGTTGAGTAAGACTCTGCTCGGGTGGCTGCATTGAACTCAAGGTTATCCAGTATCGGAAACGCCATTTCAACAAACCAGGCATCAATATTGCGGTTTTCGTTGGTAGGTTGATCTGATGTACCGTTCCATTGGTCGTTGGCAATTTTCACAGGAGCCGGGGCGAATTCGAAACCATCCCAGCGACGGTGGGCGCCTATTGCCATACTGATCGGCCCGCCGGGTAATTCCCAGCCACCCGTTGGCAGTTCGCCGTTAAGCACGATGTCTGCTGTAAAGAGGTTGGAATCCACACCCTCCTGCATCAGCTGGGTGGGTAGAATCGAGTCAGCCACGATCTGCGAATTGCGGTGCGGACGCAACACATTGGAGTTGAAAGCAAACGGGTTGAAGCAATCCACCAGAGTTCCGCGTGGATTACAATTCAGTCCATTCCTGATGGCCGAGAAGCTCTGATTGTTGATTCGATAGATTTGCACCTTGTCATCCACAGTGAACGAAGCAACGCCGTCCCAGCCCTCAACAAAAGGCACAGCGAAGTTCACATCGAAGGCAGCGTGAACCATTCTCTCCCGCTCGAAGCCGCGACGGCTGCCGTTGGAGTTGAGACCGGCGGCGATAGTTTGCGATTTGCCGAGTGGTCGCCACCCGCCGAAGGTCACGTCTTCGTTGAATGGAATACCTGCCGGGTCGAGGATGACACGGCCGCTGGCATCCCGGTCTGGCAGGGTGTCACTATTGGAATCCCGTGCAAACAGAGGCGCGCCTGTAGAGGATCTGGCTCGGAATGGGTTTCCCGGATGCTCCCCTCTCACGGTCGGCAGTTCGGATACACGACCACCCGGGTCGGAAGGTGATTCCTCACCCAGGTAGGTCTCGTTGCTCCAGGTGAGCAACCCGTTGAAGCTCAAGTCCTCACTGACTTCATAGTTGGCATTGGCATAAAACACGCCTTGCTGGTCACGCGGGTTCAGTTCCCACCATTGACCGAAGTCCATATAGCAAGCGCCATCGGCGCCCAACGTACCATGGGGGTTTGGAGCTGTGCCAACCGTTGGATCCGTGCGCTGTGCCATGGTACCGCAGCCTGCATCGGCCATAGTTCTGCGGGTGCCGGTGAGAACGCCATTGGCGTCACGCAGCGGTACACTGAACTGACCGGGATTGCCAGAAGATGAGCTGTTGAAGCCGGCATAGAACAGTCGTGGCCGGTCAGCCCATCTCAAATTGGTATTATCCCGCCACTGGCCGGCAGTAACGAGATCCCAGCCGCCAACTTCGCCACCCCACAGGAAGGCATACATCTGTTCTTCGTAGTTGTCGCTTTCTTCGCCAGCGGTCTGCTGATTGAATACCTCAAATTTGAATCCGTCATAGGATTTGATTGGCACGAAGTTGGTCACCCCAGCCACCGCGTCGGAACCATAAAGAGCGGCGGCGCCGTCAACTACGATATCGAGACGTTGAATCGCGATCTGGGGAATCATCACGTTGGTATTCCCATCCAGTACACGCTTGCCATCGAGCAGATCCAGTACCGCTCCGCCGCCAAGACCACGAATGTTCACGGCTTGCTCGGTGGCACCGGAGCCAGGCGTGATATTGGATGAAATCGACGTGCCCTGATTAAAACTCAGGCCTTGTATGATGTCACCGATATTGGGAGTTCCCTCAGCTGCGATATCTTCAAGCGATAGCTGGGTAACGGGGGAGGCGGACCGAAAACCTTCGGTACGACGAATAAAGGATCCGGTTACAACCACTTCCTCGACAGAATCCTGCTGGGCGAACCCAGATTGCGCCAAGGGTAGTAATGACAGGGTTATCGCTGTGCATAGGATCTTGCGCTGAAATCCGGGAAGCCCGGTTTTCCGGTTTAAATGCATACAAATGTCCTCTCTCTAGGTTTATGTTTTAATTAACATTTTTTTGCTTTGAACGCGTATATAAAGCGACAATGATCGTGGAGATCAACAACAGTCTCTTGCTTGAGCGGATCGTTTTTCTGGAAGCGATTTAACCAGAAACCATCACCGATATATTGAGCATTGTGGACAGACACACTCACGACCGATAGAAACAAAACGTTCAAGCCCAGTCAAGCAGAAACTGGTTCAAGTGGTAATAGCCTGCATTGACCGTGACAGTTTGCTTTTTGCTGAGTTGAATTCAATTGAGTTAAGGCAGTGTGCGTTTTTCCAAACTGGATTCAAGGAAATGGAACCATGACTCATGCCTGCCTGCAGTTACTGTCCTCTTTCGTTTCTGCGGAAGTCTGAGTTCTCACGCCCGCTGGCGCCTGCTTGCATTCGAGTTGCGGGTTCGAAAGTTGATGATCGCCAGATGATCAATACGGCAATCTTCAGGCACCTCCATTCTATATAATAAGTGTTATAAAATAGGACTGGATCTGAGCTTGCCAGGGGAAAGATTTACGCCTGCTGGCAGGTTCTCCATCAGTGCAATGGATTGTCGTTGTTTTGGCTTCTGTTTTGACTTGGCTGTGAAGAATGACAGCTTGTCCTGAAAATGGCATGCTCTGCGCAAATAAAACAGGAGGTGACAAGAAATTTATCAATGCTTGTTTTTTTCTCTTTTTGGCAATTATCTCTGCCAGCCTGGGTGCCCAGACGAATCCCTACCGCAATGTGGATTGGGCAACTTTACCGGATGGGCGAACCTGGGGAGCAGTGGGATATCTCGATGTGGCTCCGGACGGTGAGCATATCTGGGCCGTCGTACGCTGTGATGCGACTGCGGTGGATGCTGCGGGCAATATGTATGGCGGCGAACCGGTGCCGCGCAATTTGCAGAAATATGTGCGGGTGCGACCCTGAACTGCATGATGTTTAACTGCTGGGCGCTTAATCGCAGGATCATTAATTGCAGGACCTTTTACTGATAGCAGCGAAGCTGTGGATTGGCTGATTGAAGCTTGAGGGGACGTAACAGTCGTGGAAAAAAACGCAGTAGGACCAGGCGCGGTGTCACCGACCAAAAAAGGCATCCCGCGCCTGATAGCGGCGACCCGCTATTCCGCGGCAGGTCTCAAGGCTACTTTCCGGAGTGAGGAAGCGTTCCGACTTGAAGTCTATGCGTTCCTCGTTATGGCACCACTTGGGCTCTGGTTGGGGGAGGGAGGGGTCGAGAAAATCCTGCTGGTCGGCTCCCTTGTGATGCTGTTGATCGTGGAATTGTTCAATACGGCAATCGAAGTTGTGATCAATCGTATTAGTCCGGAATATCATACGCTGTCAGGCCGCGCCAAGGATATCGGCTCCAGCTGCGTACTGATCATGATCACGTTGGTAGTGTTTATATGGTGTGTTTTGTTATGGCCCGGGCTTTGACCAGCAATTCAGCCTTGCTTACCAATAATTTTCCACGGTGATGTGACCCGGTGTACGCCGACGATGCTTGCGCATATTGCGCAGATTTAGAAGCTCCACGGTGTCTTTCACCATATCAGGATTGCCGCACAACATCACATGCGATTTCTCCTTGTCCAATTGTCGACCAACGGCTCGCTCAAGGTCGCCATTTGCGATTGCCGCGGGCACGCGACCGGGCAACGCGCCTTTGCATGATTCGCGGCTGACGAAACTCTGGAATGAAAACTTGCCGGGATAATTCTCTGCATAACTTTCGATAAGGTGCTGATAACGCAAGTCTGCCGCTGTGCGCACGGCATGCACCAGAATGATATGCTCGAAGCGCTGCCACGGAGTCGCGGAACCCAGAATTGAAAAAAACGGGGCGACACCAGTACCTGTGGCAATCATCCACAACTCCTGCGCATCAGGCACTTCATCCATTGTGAAGAAACCATGCGCTTGTTGTCTTACCCACACACTCTCGCCAGGATTGAGTTTCACCAGCGCATTGGAGAGAACGCCATTGGTGGCAGTGTAGAAGAAGAATTCCAGAGGTTGCTGGTCGGGAGAACTGAGAAAGGAGTAAGGCCGTGCGATTCTTTCTCCATTGATATCCAGCGCCAGACTTGTAAATTGGCCTGCGCTGAATTTGTCGACAGCAGCGGCAATCCGCAGGGAGAACAGATTCTCCGTCCAGTGAATGTTTTCAATGATTTTCCCTTCAATCCACTGCAACTGATTGCATACCTGGCTGTCTATCGCTGAATACTGGAACTATGTTATGAATTTCTATAGTCTCCAAGCAAGTTAATTGACCTGAAGGGTGGTGTCATGTTGAAAGTCTGGTTTGCAACGGTGCTCTGGAAACGAATTCTCGGCGCGTTGGTTTTGGGAGTCGTGATTGGCCTTATCTGGGGACCCGGGGCTGAAAGTATCGCCTGGATCGGCGAATTATTCATACGCCTGATTCGCATGGTGGTGGTTCCGCTGGTGTTCGTCACGCTCGTTGCCGGTGTGGTCGCGATGGGTGACCCGTCCAAGCTGGGTTCCATTGGCGTAAAGACCCTCGCTCTGTTCATGCTCACCACTCTCGCTGCCATCGCCATCGGCCTGGCTCTTGCTGTCTTGCTGCAACCGGGAGCGGGTGTCGATTTATCAGGTGCTGTGCCGAATGCGATCCAGGAATCTGTGTCACTTACCGACCGACTCATGAGCATAGTGCCGGAGAATCCATTTGCCTCACTTGCCGAGGGCGACATCCTGGCCATTATTTTCTTCGCACTGCTGGTAGGCATCAGCGTGCTGACCATTGGTGAAAAAGGCAAGCCCATCGCAAACCTGATGGATTCCGCCTCTGACATGATGCTGCGCATCACCCATTGGGTAATGGAGATAGCTCCGTTTGGCGTGCTGGCACTGATCGCCCGGATGGTTGGCTCGCAGGGAGTGACGGCACTGTTTGATGTTGTATTGCTCGCAGTGTGCGTGGTTCTGGGCTGTGTTCTTCACATGATACTGGTGCACGGGTTGCTCATCATGAAGCTCACGCTCAAGCTCAACCCAATGATGTATTTCCGCGGTGCGAGGGATGCCATGCTGGTGGCTTTCTCCACCTCCTCAAGTTCAGCCACCTTGCCGGTATCGCTGTCAGTCGCCGAGAAGACTCTGGGACTAAGTCCTTCGGTCGCCTCCACGGTATTACCGCTTGGAGCCACTATTAATATGGATGGCACCGCCCTCTATGTCGGGATTGTGTCTGTGTTTGCCGCGCAGGCGTTCGGGATTGAGCTTGGCGTTGGAGACTATCTGGTGATGGCGGGTGCGACGACACTGGTTTCCATCGGCACAGCCGGAGTGCCTGGCGCTTCATTGTTCCTGATTGCAGCAGTCATGGAATCCATCGGCATTACCCCGGAGCAGATTGCGGTCGTCGTCGGCTTTGTTCTCGCCTTTGACCGGCCGCTCGACATGGTACGCACGAGTGTGAACATAGCCGGGGACTTGTCCGTTGCAACTGCAGTAGCAAAATGGGCAAACGAGTTCGATGCGGAAATATTCAATCGTCCTGACAAGAGCTAGTGCACATCAAAATGCATAGGTGATCGTGACCCCAATCCGCAGGTCTTCATCGAAAAACAGCAGAGGGGAGCTGCTGCTGGCAGTGATACTGATAAGCTGGCTACTCAAAGACCAGAAATCGTTGATTGTATAGTCAGCGCCGAGGAGCAGCAGCAGCGACTCGGCTTCCAGATCTCCTTGCGCTGTCGAGGAAAGGACGAGATCCCCATTGCGCAGAGAGTTGCTGTAGCGCACCAGCCAGCTCCCGACAATGCCTTCATACAAAAGCGATTGACTGGGCAATAAACCTTCGCGCTCGTCCAGCAGTTTCTGCGCCTGAATACCCACACTGATATTCTGCTCGTTCGAGATTGCATATTCGAAGCCGAAGGAAGTGCCGATCTGGTCCTTTTTCAGGTTCAGAGGAGAGGCGAAACTGACGGTGCCCGGAAAGTCAAAGCTGTCAGCCAGTACATCATGCTTGTAGGCCAGATCAAAATTGAGCAACAATTTTCCTATGGCGCGGTTGGCACTGAAGCCCAGGAGGAAGAAATCATTCCGGTTCGCCACGGCGTCGCCGAACCCACTGGCCGGGTCTTCATACCTTAATTGGTTTTCATAGAGGTAGGCAGCCATGAAGGCGATGTCACTTCTCTCGAAAGATTTGCGCCATTGTGAACCGGCTTCAAACAACAACTTACCGTCGCGGTCAAGGTCGGTGAGATTGAATGCAGGCTCAAAAAAGAAAGGACTTCCCCTCACCGCCGCAGGATTGAATTCCGGATAGAGGTTGAGAAAAGAAGAGAAGCTGCTGCCTTCCCCGAAATAATCCCACACAAACAGCCACTGGTTCAGTCGCGCATCTTCTATATCGATGATAGTCAAGTCGCGAAATTCACTGGTATTGATGATGTCCAGCACGGAATTGCCAACAGTTTCTCCCCACACCACCGTCTGTCGACCGAGTTTGACGCTGTGCTGTCCGCCGCTTCTTTGCACAAAAAATTCATTGATGCGAAATTCCGTATCAATACGATCGTCATTGGCCCGGTATTCATAGTCTTCCTTCCAGTAGACACGGGCGTGGCCACTAGCCTGTAACAGCCAGCCGGGTGCAAATGGATTCTGGTAACGGGCATTAATGCCGAATCGATTGGTTTCGATTTCCGCAGCACGGGGTAACGTGAAACCCGGTGCCAGAGGGACTGAATGGGAGTTGACCTGTCCTGAGAGTTGCTGGCTGATGCGTACAGTGAAGTGCTCGAGCCAGGATGGTGTGCTGTTTTCGGTCTGCTCGTCGAATTCGCCTGCGAGGACGTCATCAAATTCGAAGTCTGCCGCAAAATCGATACTGTCATCCAGTATCAGGGGGTCGTCCTGGGCGACACTGGCTGTTGCAGTTAACAGAGACATCCACAGTACGCATGCAGTCTGTCTGAAAAGCCGTATTCGCATGTCTTCCCGTTCTAGTCAATTTGCGACCGCAGCTGTTCCAGTGCGGTTTCCCGGAAAGCCACATCAGTGAGGGTGCGCTGTGTCAGGAATTCATCATCGACTTCAATGCCCATGTGAATTTCCAGAATCGCCATATTCGACAGGCGATTGGCGACCAGATTCATCATCGTCACTGAGCGGGCCATCCAAATATCATTGATCAGTTCAACACGGCTGGCGAGCAGGCGTTTCACCTCGGTACCGTACTGGTCATACATATCGGCACGCAGCGGCACATAACGCTCCTTGTCGATATAATTCACCGTACGCGAGTAGCGCGACTTGCGTGCCCGCTCCGCGTTGGGAACCATCTCAATTTTCCAGACTGGCCGCTCTGCCTCGGTGGATTCTTCCAGTACCGTAATTGTGTACTCGTCCAGTTTGCCGGTGTCCGTGTCTTCCGTGCTGAACTCGGAGCCAAATACCGACGCGGGTTCCGTGTCATCGTCTGAGTTTCCGCTGGCAATGCGTTTTACCCGGCCCAGAGCGGATAGATACAGCCAGGTTTCATTGTCCTGTGTCACATCATCATACGCATAGGCAAGCATGCCTATACCACGCTCGGCGGCGGGCTCCAGCACGATGGTGACACTCTTCGTGTCTTTGCCTTCTGATCCGTAGTTCTTGCTCACTGATTCCAGTGACATGACGCGAGGACGCTCCGCACAGGTAATGCGGTTGTCCTTCAGTCCAAACCGGCAAGTGGACAATTGCATTTTGTTGAAAGCGGAATCGGACGTAGTGCGTTGGTAGTCTTCAACCCGTTCCATGATTTCGCGCCCGCTCGGTGACTGCGCGATGCTCATGGTCGCACAGAAAATGCCAAATGTGCCGATGCTCAGCAGGAGTCCGAAATTTCTCATGAGGTGGTTCTCTCCCTGAAGCTGATGGTGGTATCGGCATTTTTTACGCCGAAAGTGGGTCTGAATATCATGATCATGGCGGGGATCAAAAACAGGTCGCAGATCAATGCGACAAAAATTGCGGCAGAACCGAAGAAACCCATTTTCGCCAGACCGAGATAGTCAGAAAAACTCAGCAGTGCAAACCCGAGCCCCAGAATCATCGTGGTAAACATCACGGCTTGTCCGATGTCATTAATGGTGGACTCCAGAGCCTTGCTGATGCTGCCTGTTTTGATTAACTCAACACGGTAGTGCGTCATGAAGTGAATCGTATCATCAACGGCGATACCGATAATCAGCGGCGCTATCAGCAAGGTGTCGGTATCGAGCGGAATTCCCATCAATCCCATTACGCCGAAACCCAGCAACGCCGGAATAATATTCGGCACCATCGCCATCAGACCACCCTGCAGGGAACCGAGGGTCAGTATCATGATGACACTGATCACGCCGATGGCCAGTGAAAAACTGGAAAACTGGGAATGCGCAATCTCATCAGTCATGCGCATCAGTAATGCCATAGAACCAGTGAGATAGATATCGAGCTCGGGAAACTCATCTCTCAAGCCATCAGTAGCTTCGGCAATATCGACCGCTATCTCGTCAAAAAATTGCTGGTATTGATACGACCCGGCGTTGTAGATGTTCATGGAAATATGCGAGCGGCTGTAATCATCAGACACGAGACTGCGACGATCTTCAGGGTTGGCGCTGTTGAACAGGTACAGCAATTGGGAAATCATCTGCTGCGATTCTGGCACTCGATAGAATGCCGGGTCGTCGTCGTTCATTATCTGGTAGGTATCCTTGACGATATTGGCCAAAGAATTGGTGCGAGTAACCTGTTCGGCATATTTTGTTTCAATACGGGTCTGTAAAGCGTCAATTGCCTGCAGCATGCGCGGATTGAGCAGACCATCAGTCCGGTTGGTATCGATCATGACGACCATGCTCTGGGCGCCAGCCATGTTTTCATCAACCACTTCATAGGCGACCCGCAGGCTGCTGCCCTCGCGCGTCAGTTCGGTCATATTGGAATCGATGCGCACTTGGGTGGTGCCATAGGCGCAGAGCAGAAAAACCACAGCAAAGCTCGAGCAAATAGCGTAGGGGTAGCGCACTGACACCTGCAGCACATAGGACAGAATTTGTTTTTGCCAATTGATCACGATATAGGTCAATGCTGCGATCAGGGCGATATAGCTGCCTACATAAAAGCCCAGCAAAGAATAAACGATCGCCAAAAATGCCATTGTCATGCCAAGTTTTTGCAAGGGAGTCAGTTGCTCCCAGCGCAGTCCGAGTTTGTCCGCAAAACTCGCATCCTTGTCGGGCGCACCGGGATGCCAGATATCCAGAAATATGGGCAGCAGGAACAAGGTAAAGAACAAGGCCATGACTACGCCTAGCGCCGACATCAGGCCGAAAACCTGGATAGGCACCAGTTCTGATGTGGTGAGAGACAACACGCCCACCATGGTAGTCAGAGATGTCACCAGAACGGCCAGACCCGTTTTGCCATAGGATCGCGTCAGCGCAGCATGGTGTTCGACACCAGCTCGGCGGTAATTGAAATAAGCACTTATCACATGCACACAGTCGGCAATCCCGGTGGCAAATACCAGCAATACGGTGAGCGAAATCATTTGCGAAATGGCATACCCCAACCACACGGTGATACCCCAGGTCCAGACGATACTGGCGATGATCGTCACGATTGGCCACAACACGGCACTGAAAGAACGGAACAGTATCCACAGCAGAAGTGTGAATATCATCACCATCACCACACCCAGTACCTGCATTTCATTGAGTGTATCCGTCATGAATTCCATCATCGGTGGATTGCCAACCGGGAAGAACTCAAACTGGTCTGCATATTTTTCGTAAACTGCTTTCGAGGCGACATGGAAGTTGGTGTAGCCCAGCATGTCCATGGGCTGGAAGGTGATCTCCTGAATGGTGGCGGATTCGTCGAATTCGAGATCGAAGCTGTTGGCAGTAGCCAGGGCATCGAACTCCACGAAACTGTCATCCAGTGTGATATTCGCGGCATCGACAGCAGGTACATAGTCGACCAGCGGCTGTGCGCCAAAATCAGTCTGGATCAGGATCGCAGCATAGCGTGCGTCAGCAGAGTAAAAGGCAAGCACATAGTCTTCCTGGGCCAGTGCCCTCGCCTTGATTGCAGCCAGATCCGCATCCGATTGCGGTAGTTGCTCCGGCACCAGTCGATTGGAGAGCAGGGTGTCTCCGATGTTCTCCTGAAACCGCACATTCGTGATCGATTGCACGCGGCGAATATGGTTCAGCTCGTTGAAGTCAACTTCTACGCCGTTGATTGCCTCTGGATAGTCTGCCGGATTGAGAGATTGCCAGTTACGCAGGTCGTCGGTGAGTTGCTGTGCTGCAGTCAGCGATGCCCGGGAAAACACATCGCCATCTTTCGCGCGGTATACCAGGAAAACCGAATCGTCACTGCCAAATTGGCGACGAAATTCATTCAGTGCGGCAATTGCCGGGTCGGACTGGTCGAGAAAGCTGTCGGCCGTCATGTCCAGCTCAGTGCGGGTAAATATGCCCCAGGTCATGAACGCGGTGATCAGGATCAGGGCGACAATTACGCGTTTCCTGAATCTCAAAACCCAGTCAGGGATGACAGCAAAGGAATTGCTGAATGCCAGAAGGAACTTGTCCATGATTGATTCCGAAAAATGCCCGCCGGAGTAAAAAGGCCGGGGAAACTGCCGCATTATAGTTGAAATTTGGAAGACCGGACTCGCTTGCCAGCACCTCCAACCCTGTCTTTAGGTCGCTTGATCGGAAGTCCGGGTTCAATCGGGGTAAAGCGCGAAGGTGTTCGCACAATTGGTTTCGGCGGGCACGGTTGAAGTTACTCGTGATACGCGAGGATGCACTAGCCGAGCTGCATTGGTGCTAAGGGCAGCGATAGACCCCAAACGTCTGCTCACCTTGATTGATCGTGGTTTCGGCAACTACCACGTTCCCGCCAAGATCGGCACCTTCATTGCGGGCGAGGGTGATCAATTCATTCTGCTGCTTGTCGCCACCACGCTCGACGAAGGTTACCTTGCTCATGGTGTTCACCAGCGCGCGACCGACACGTGTGCAATTCGCAACTTCGTTTACGGTGGCGAGCCTCACCGCTGCGCCGCCCGTGGTTAATTGCACCCAGGTGCAACCGGCGAGAATCAGGGTGGCAGTGGCTGCCAGTACCAATTTGTGCATAGTTTTCTCCTGATTTTGAGTGATGGGAGTGGGTGGCTGATTGCAACCCCGTTCCGGAATCGCAGCATATTCTAGCAGCAACCAGCTTGAACATCCCCCAGTCAGGCAAAATTGTGTTAACACCACACGACAGGGTGGCGTGAATGTCGGAATTGCGTGCCCTCCATGGACGCAATGCTCCGCTGGCAAGACCTGTTGGCCAGGGCATGTTTGCCTGCACTGCGACCTGTCTTTGAATCAGGATTACTGATCCTGCAAAAACAGGTGCCGTGTTACTATGCGGTTTTTTCCGCAATCAGGTTCCTAATTTTGCAGCCATCCTACGACAATCCTGACCTGCTACCCACCCTCAAGGCGATAGTCGGCCCCGGCGGCTACCGCGAAGGCAGCGATATAGCAAGCAAGAATTACAAGGATGTAATGGGCGCGCGCTCCAGTGCACCCTTGCTACTGTTACGCCCGCGGAATACCCAACAGGTAGCGGATATACTCAAGGCATGTCATGCAGCGGGTCAGGCGGTTACCCCACAGGGAGGCATGACCGGCCTGGTCTCCGCTGCTGCTCCACTGCAGGGAGAAATTGCCCTCAGTTTTGAGCGCATGAAGCAAGTGGTGGAAGTAGACCGCTTTACGAGCACGATGACGGTGGAGGCTGGCGTGGAATTACAGACTATCCAGGAGCAGGCCGATGCTCACAATCTGTTGTTTCCACTGGATCTGGGAGCCCGCGGCAGCTGTACTATCGGAGGCAACCTCTCAACCAATGCAGGTGGCAATCGGGTGATTCGCTACGGCATGACCCGTGATCTGGTGCTTGGAGTCGAGGCAGTGCTGGCAGACGGGACGATCATCAATGGCTTGCACAAGCTGCGCAAGAACAACACCGGTTATGATTTGAAGCAGCTCTTTATCGGCAGCGAAGGCACACTCGGCATAATCACGCGGGCAGTGTTGAAACTGTCACCCAAACCGAGCAGTCAGGTAGTGGCCATGTGCGGCGTCAGTAATTTCGCCAACGTCACTGAACTGCTGTTGCTCGCGCAAACTTCGCTGGGTTCCAACCTGACCGCTTTCGAAGTGATCTGGCAGAACACCTATAAACTTATCGATGCGCATGTGCCGCACGCCACGGTGCCTCTGCCGGATCATTACAAGTTTTATGTGTTGATTGAAAGCATGGGATCCAATACCGAGCGCGACACAGAGCTATTTCTCACTACATTACATAAAGCCAGTGAGCAGCAATTGATCGCTGATGTGGTTATCGCTGATTCTGGCACGAAGATCAAAAACCTGTGGACCGTTCGCGATGGCGCCGCCGAAATCTCTCCCGGGGTTGGCTATATGCATACCTATGATGTCAGCCTGAATGTAAGCGATATGGGCTATTTCGGCGAGGAAGTCGAGCGGCGCCTGCGCAAGCACTGGCCGGAGGCTGTTCTAGGTTTGTTCGGCCACATCGGTGACGGCAATGTACACATTATCGTGCATGTCGGACCCGACACGCGCGCCCAGCATTTGCAAATTGATGAAATCATCTATGGACTTATCCAGGAGCTGCACGGTGCTGTATCTGCCGAGCATGGCATCGGGTTGATGAAAAAAACCTTTCTGCCCTACAGCAAGAGTGAGGCAGAAATCAGTCTGATGAAGGCACTGAAACACACACTCGACCCTAATGGAATTCTGAGCCCGGGGCGCATTTTTTGATTTTTCGAACCAATCCAACAAGCAGGAGCATCGTAT
>SXGR01200828.1_pt1 | contig 20859 bp, 32 predicted proteins | sample 3174711 | NCBI WGS metagenome assembly SXGR01 (sample SAMN11356860, study PRJNA531348) | freshwater metagenome | isolation source: freshwater sample F1-60 | place: China: Fuxian Lake, Yuxi | collected 2017-12-25 | reverse complement strand
GCGGCGTCAGCCCCCATCATCCCGCTGATCAGCGGCCCCGCTACGCTCAGAATCGACTCGAACATGGATTCTCCCTACTGCTGGAAAACAATCACCGTGTACACCTGAGAGCCGGGGTCAATCGCCCCGCTCGAATAGTTCACCGCCCGCACCGTCACCGTGCCGACAGCCGTTACTGTCCCGTCCAGAATGATCCCGTTCACCGCTGTAGCGGGCCTCACCAGCACCGCATCGCCCACCACGCACCCCGCCACCGTCACTGTCTGCGTGGCTTGACTCTGCGCCCCGATGTTCCCGAAGTCGTGCGTCAAGGTTGCCGTGAACGTCCTGCGCCACCCGTAAATCGCCAGCCACGCCTGGGTAAACCAGTTCCCCCACGACTTCGGCCAGGACGAAGATGGCTCCTTCGTCCTCAGATCCTTCGTCACCGGCAGCCATTCCCCGATGGGGGGATCGTTGATCGGCATCAGGAGACAGCCTTTCTCATCCGCATCGCCGCCCCGGTGATCACCACCTTGATCGGGTCCGTGATCCGCACCTTGAACAGCCAATCACGCGACATCCCCAAGCGGCGCCACGCGACCATCGCCAGATAGTCACCCATCGCCCCGAGGTCGGCCCAGAGTTCCGCGCCCCACGTATGCCCGTTGTCCTTGCTGATCGAGAGCATGGCTTGGGGGTCCGATCCTTGGCCGGAGGACAGCCCGATCCCCGTCTCGAAGTCCACCCGCAGCTCGTCAACGATGATCCTGTCGTAACCGTCCATGACGTGCTTGCCGACAATCTCCCGGGCGATCTCTGTTCCGTTCTCCGTGTAGACCGTGGCGTCGAGGTTGCAGATCGTGCCGTCCGCGTAGTCGCAGATCCGCACCTTGTTGATGTAGTCGAAGCAGATCTCGCCGTGATACCTGTCCCCATCCAGCCCGGACTCTCTTGGACTCCACAGCCGGGTTGAGGCATCGAACATCCACGACTTCCCCGCGCTCGGGAAATTGACGACCAGCATGGGATGCCCACGGTCCACGTATGACATGACGGTCGCATCCGTAACCGCCGAGTACCCATTGATCAGCGCGTCGATTTCTTGCGAGGAAATGACCTTCGGGGAATACCCGCTCGTCAGGTACATCTGCACCTGTCCTTGCAGGTTCTTGCCGAGGAACGCCACCCCGGAATCGAACTTCGCCACCGACCAGCGCGAAGCCAGCCCGATCTCTGCCGTCGATCCCTTGATCGGCGCGAAGGGGAAGTCAGCACCGCCGATGTTTCCCCAGAACTCCGTGGTCGCCGTCCCGAACAGCATCACCTCGCCATGATCGGCAAACACACGAACCAGGCCGTCGGGAGCGGATTCCGCTGTCGCAAAATCCAGCGCATTCCATGTCGTCCCATCCGCCGAGATGTAGAACGAGTCCGAGTCCCCGGTGTCAACGATGAACTGTCCGTCCAGCCACGTCACCGTATTAGCGCCGTTCGGGAAGTTCCCTGAAGAAATCTGTGTGAATGTCGTGCTCACCACGGCGTAGGTGTAGCCGTTCGTGCCGTCAACGATCACCAGGCGCGTGCCGTCGTAGGCCATGTCCACGCGCCCGGAGGTCGTGTTCAGCGTCCCCCGACTCGTCCTGGTGCCGGCGTTGTTGACCTCGTAGAAAGTGCCGCGATGGACGACATAGGCGAAATCCCCAGCGACAATCACCCCGCGAATCGGGGTGTCTCCGAAACTCGTGAACAGGGTATCCCCTGGCGTCCCATAGAACGCCATGCGCGTCTTGTCGCCATCCGGAACGAACTCCGCGAACAGGTTCAGGTGTCGCTGCGCCGTGACCGTGGAGCTTTTGCCTTGCTGCCCGATGCCGAACAGCGGGACGATCTTCGTCATGCGGCATATCCAGTGGTAACATTGCCAGCATGATGACCGAAGCCGAAGAATGGCGCGCGATCACGGAACCCGGATTTGAGGGTATCTACGAAGTTTCCAGCATTGGCCGTGTGCGACGAATCACGGATGGCGGTAAGTACAAGGCCGGACGAATCTTCGTTGGCGGCCACGATTCCAGCGGCTACCCGCACGTTCTTTTGTCGAATGGCAAGCGCGTTGTCACACGCAAGGTTCATCGCCTTGTTGCCGCCGCGTTTCTTGGACCGATCCCGGCTGGAAAGCAGGTGAACCACAAAGACCGCAATCGCCAGAATCCGAGGATTGAAAATCTTGAGTACGTCACTCCGCAGGAGAACAGCATTCATGGCTACCTGTCGCCCGAACGCAAGGCCGCACAGCCGCGAGGATTGAAGCACCACAACTGCAAGTTGACCGAAGCCGCCGTTCGTGACATCAAGCGCAAGCGGATGACGATCACCGCGAGCGCAGTGAAATACGGAATTTCCACCGTCACCGTGAAGCACATTCGCGCTGGAAGGGCTTGGGCGCACGTCAGTTAGGAACATCGGCAAAGACGTTCCCGGCGAGCCGGCGATTCATGTACCCGACTTCGGATACCATCACCGGGGGCACCGAGTTGATGCGCTTCAGGTTCTTGCGTGCCTTCCGCGCAATGTCGGCGACCCTCGGCGGCACATCCACCCCGAACTCGGGTCCGAATTCCTCCGCAAGACTGTAGACGATGGCGCGTTCGTTCCCCATCGGCAGGCTCATTGCAGTCGTGAGGGCCGCGAAGGTCTGCAACGCCGCCCATGTCCGCAGCTTGATCGTAATCGCCGCGGAAGGGGTCGGGTAGGCGTACAGCGTCACCGTCGCCACCCCATACTCCACGTACAGCCAGAACGGGAACGTGCTGGTCGTCGTCTTGTCGGGGATTGCCGCCCACGCATCCGAGTTGATCAGCATCACCGGATAGCTGATGCCGTTCAGCACGAAGTAGGTGGAATCGTCCACCTGAGCAGGCCGCGCCATCACGAAGTTCCCCGCCGGCCCGACCGTGCGCGACTGGCTCCCGGAACCCCAGGAGAACGAGTTCTCGCTCACCTGGTAGACGAAAAGCCTTTCCGTCTGCCACGAGTCGAGCATCGAGTTCAGGGAGTCGAGACCGTCTGCCGCCTCGTCATCGGACGGCGATTCGCCCTTGCCGATGACCCCGGCGAGCCGCATCGACCGCGTGATCAGGTCCAGGGCGGTCGCCACTTACGCCGCCTTCCTCGGACGACCAGGACCACGCTTGGCGAGCGGCGCATCCAGAACCTTCACCAGCGTTTCGTCCTTCGCCGCGAAGTGGGCAACGTCACCCGTTTTCTTCGTGAACTCGCCCTCGATCTCGGCCCGGTCCCTCGACTGGTTGGCGATTTCCTTCCTCACGATCGAGTCGATCACGTCGTCCTGCGTCATGTAGAGCAAGCCGGGGGAATCGACGCAGCCGAATGGCGCGGTGCTGATGTGCGGGTCAGCCTTGTTCGTCTCGGTGTCGAACACCTTGCCGAGCGGGAATTCCTTCCTGTGATACAGCATCGTTCGAGCCATCAGGCGGCCTCCTTGAGTGGTTCCTTCAGGGCTTCGTCGATGATCCATTCGCAGGGCCACTTCTTCTCTCCGTAGTGGTCGAGCTTCAGGCCCTGGACGCCCCATACGTCAAGCCCGCACTCCAGTGCGCGGTTGCAGAATGAGATGTCCTCGCCCACGAAGTGATTCCCGAAACGGCCGGCGGGGAAAAAGTCGTGGATCTTCCCGGCGTCGTCCGTGTAGTGCTCGGTAGGCCATTTCTTCATCATGGCTTCCAGCACCGGGCGCCGAATCCGCATGAATCCAGCCGGCCCATAGCGCAGTTTGATCAGGAACGGGTCCACGTCATGCCGCTCGACAGGATCGGTCATCAGCCCCGGGTACTTGACCACCTTGGACTCGTCGGGACCGTCGATCTTCATGCGGTACAGGCCGAGAACGAAGTCCGCGGGCGCCTTGCACACTTTGATCACCTCGTGGACCGTGAATCCGACATCGGCGTCCACGTACAGCAGATCGTTGAACCCGGAGGCCAGGAACTTCTCCGCGATGATGGATCGCGCCTTGCCGATGAAGGCGTCGTGACTCCTGACCTCCACCGTGATCCCAATTTCCTGCTTCGCGCAGAAGTGGGCGGTTTGGAGCAGCCCTTTGAGCGTTTCGGAGTGAATCTGCCCGTTGTAGGTTGCAATGCCGATCATCAGGCTCATTGGTACACCACCCCTATTCCCATCATCGAGCGCACGCATTCCTCCGTGCGGTGCGTTGCCTTGATTTCCGCCCAGAGCTTCGATACATCGTGGTGAGGGTGCGCGATGTCGTGGAAGGCCACGACCTTGCCGAGCGGCCCGAATCGCACCCAATCCGCCCGCGCCCCCTCGTAGCTGTGGTCGCCATCGATGAAGATGAAGTCATACGGCCCGTGCTTCTCAGCGAAGTCCCGCGCTTCCTGCGTGGTGCTGTCGCCGTGGAACAGGTGAGCGTCGAAACCCCCCGCCTTCAACCCCTCCACCGTGGCCCGCAGCATGTCGATGTCGAGGCCGGCGTCGATGGATGCCACCTTCCCCCTGCCGCCTGTCGCATTCGCCATCGAGAGCAGCGTGTGGCCGTGGCAGGAGCCGATCTCGAGGATGGACTTCACCCCATCGAGCTTCTGCAGCATCCAGATCAACTCGTCCGGGCACTGATGGGCGAAGGCGTACCGCTGCAGGTTTCTCATGCCGCCGCCTCAATCTCGGGAATGAGGCGGTTCATAGTCTCGACAGCCCGCGCCCTGATCCGCTCGTAGCGTTCGTCCGTCGTGGTGTCGAGTGCCGCCATCTCCTTGACCATGTTGTTCACCATCAAGGAACGTTCCTCGATCAGCGTGTGGGCGCTTCGCAACAGCGTCTTTCTCCACTCCGGCTCGATGAATTCCTTGGAATCGATGATCCGCCTTGCAATCCGGCGTCTATCCAGCATCAGGCAGTCGAACAACGTCGCCCAGAACGCCGGCTCCCGGTGCGATTGCGTCGGCGGCTTGAAGTCCGAGAACGGCCGCACATCCGCCACCGCGATGCGGTCGATCATCCTGGCGATGTCGTCCAGCCAGTGGTCAACGAACCAGTACGGAAAGTCCTCCGGGTACATCTCACCCGTCGCATCCACGTACCCCTGCGTCACCGCGTTCATGTACGGGAACGAGAGGTTCGCCATGTGGTTGTAGATCACCCCGATTCCGTCTGGAAACACGTTGGCGTCGAGGATCTTCTGGTCGAATCCCGGGGTCACGTAGGCCACGTAATCGACCATCGCCAGATACACGTCCGCAGGCGCCGCCTTCACCGCTGCGTTGAACTTCCCGCCAACCGAATCCGGCCTCGGGCGGATGAACTTCTCGACGCGGGACGGCAGTTTCGCCTCCAGCGTTTCCTCGTCGTCATCGTCCACCAGCACTAGGAGCCGCGTGTCCTCCAGAAAGAGATTCGGGATCGTCCGGTCCAGCGTGCGCTTGAGAATGGGAGCGCGGCCCCTTGTTGCCAGCGCGATGGTCAGGCTCATTTGAGTTCTCCCACGCGCCGCAGGTAGTTCCCCAGATGCCCCTCGTACACCTTGTCCCCGACGTGCCGCAGCGGGATATCCGGGTCCACCCAGATCATGTGTCCCGTCTCACGCACCCGTCGGCAGAAGTAGAAGTCCTCGCCCCAGAACTGCCGGAACGCGACCTCCGTGTTGAACAGGCACGGCACCTTCACGTCGGGCAGCAGGGGTGTGTAGAACCAGTCCTCCGCCAGCGTCTCGACCATGAACTGCACCATTTCCCGGCTGATCCGCACGAACCCGAACGGCACAGCGTCGGCCGCGAGCAGCCCGGTCCTCGGATCGATCACCCGCTCGGAGTCCATCTTCCAGCGCACGGGGTAGGATTCCTCGTCCATCTTTCGACGGTAGACCCCGGCCACCATGTCCACGCGGTGCGTCAGCATTCGGGTCAAGGCGCCAACACCCGCCCCGACATCGGCGTCCAGGAAGAACAACTCCGTAGCATCGGATTGCAGGAACTTCGCCACGCACACGTTTCTCGCGTGCGCGATCAGCGAATCCCCGACCCACCGGAATTCTTCCAGCCCGAACCCGAGTCCCATCGCCTCCACCCGGAAGGCAGACAGCGTGAACTCGGTTTCCTTCTTCATTTCCCCGTGAACGGCAATTGCTACAAAGACTTTCGTCGGCACTAGGCCCCCTCTTGGTTGAAACGCTGACGGGACGGACCGAGGTGGCCCGTCCCGCTTTCCTGCTTACGAGCCTTTGATCAGGCCGATCGCCACCAGGTCACCGCGCAGCTGGTTCGCCAGCCGGACAATGCCGTCGGCCTGCGTGGAGGTGCCGAACGCCCACTGGGTCGCGCTGATCGAGACCGCCGCCGTGCTGATGGCGACAGCCTGCTGCGTGGCCGTGGGTTGCGTGGTCGCCGTGACCGCCCAGAAGCCGATCTTCGAGGTGATGGTCTGCCCGAGGATCGTGCCGTCGGAGTCGAGCGTGCGGTCGAGGTAGTCGTACCGCGGATTGGTTTGCGGAAGTGCCATGATGTTCTCCTGATGTAGTGGGGAACCGGGGGCCGAAGCCCCCGGGGTTCAGTGGGTCAGCCCCACACCCGGCAGGCCAGCTCCGGGTAGGTCTCGACAAAGCCGTACAGCACGTCCGAGCGGGTCGGGAACATGTCGTTCGTGATGTCCGCTCCCTGCCAGATCCGCATCGAGATCCCGTCCATGACCTTCCGGGACGCGAGCTCCGCCGTTTTCGGCATCTTCAGGTCCGCTGACGCGAACGTGAACGCATCCTTGTGGTAGATCAGGTTCTGCGGGTAGACCGTCGCGCTGGTCGTCCCGTAGAAGGTCACCGCCGCGTTGTCAGCCGGCAGCGCCGAGACGTTCTGCAGCGCACCCGAACTCGAGTCGTACAGCGTCGGGCTGACGTTCAGCGTGATCGCGTTTGATGCCGCCGTCGCGTCTGCCGTCACCACGAACTGCTGCAGGCTCGTCTGGGTCGCCTTCGTCTCCGCGTTGACCGCGAACACCGAGCCGATGGTCAGCACCTCGCCCTCCTTCACCGTGTCCGTGGCACCCGTCAGGCCGTCCACGCGGATCTGCGTGACGCCCGTCGAGAGTCCCGAAGGGGCGGTGATCAGGGTCGTGCCGGAGCGGCTTCCCATCGTCACGTTGCGCACGTTCTGGTCGATCGCCCACTTCAGGTCGATCGCCCGGGACATCACGCCGCTGCGGTACTGGTCCGCGATCGCGTCGCCCGCCTGGAACAGCCCCTTCAGCCCATCCACCGTGCGGGCCATCGCCGTCGGGTTAAGGATCGCCGTGCGCTCGCCGTCGCGCGGGGCGAGGTTGTCGTCCAGCTTCGCCTGCGCATCGCCCCAGACCTGGTACGAGGCCGGCGCCGTGCCCGGAGTCCCGACCGAGTTCCAGACGTTCAGCGTCATCGACAGCGAGTCGTAGTCGATGCTGGAAGCCAGCACCGACATCGAGGGCTTCAGGAACCGGCTGGAGAAGTCATCGATGCTCATCGTGAACTCGGCCGACGTCCATTCCATGTCCACGCCCTTCTGGGTGCTGACGGGGAGGTTCACGAAGGTTTCGGTCGAGTTCTGGACCTGCATGACGCGGCCCGTGCGCACCGTGTACTTCGGAGGCTTGCGGATGCGGAGCACGTCCCCGATCTTCGCGCCGGTCTGGGCGAACTGCGGGTCGTAGTCCCGGTTGACGTTCTTAACGAACGCGAGGTTTCCGTGCAAAACACGGAGCGCCTCGTTCGTCACCATGTCGATGGTGAGCAGGGTATTGGCCATGATTTCCTTTCAGTCCGCCTCGCGGCGGTCTATTTGAGGGTTCCCCTCTTGCGGGCAATCGCTCGATTCCGCCAATCGACCCATTTCTTCGTGTCCTTCGGGTCGGGTTCGTCGTCATCGGATACCGTTTTCGCTCCCTTGACGGGCTCGATCGGCGCGGGTGCCTTGGAGGGCTTCTTGGTGGGTGGTTCGGAGCCGATCTTCTGCTCCAGCTTCCAGATCTCTCGCGCTTGGGAGGCTTCCGCCAGCCCTGCGATGCGCTCCGCTTCCTGCTCGTTCTTGGCGAGGTAGTACGCAATGCCAGGCCCCGCCTCGTCCGCGGAGACAATGGCATCCGCCATCGCTCGCGTCATCGGCGCTTCGGACTCCGACATCACCTCGTGGAAGTCCTCTACCTGTACTGCGTACTTCTCTGCCTGTGCCCGAAATTCGCCCGACGCCTTCCGGGAGTCCGCTTCGGTGCGGGTGCGGGTTTCTTCCTCCCGCTGCTTCAAGAACCTTTCCTCGACCTTATTCTCCGCCTTCCACTCGGCTCGCGCCTCTAGGTAGGTCTCGTAGGTGTCGAAGGATTCTCGCTTTGGCTCACCGTCTGCCGGCTTCGCAGGGGCCGGCTCGGAAGTCCTGCCCTTGAGGGCAAGTTCCTCGGTCACCTTCACCCGCGTTTCCAGCTCGTGGCGCTTCCTGCGCTCTTTGGCAAGACGCTTCTCGATTGCCGCATCCAACTCGGCCTGAGAAAACGTCCGCTCCGGCTTGGCTTCCAGTTCCGGCGCCGCCGTGGCATCGGGTTGCGCGACAGGTGGCGGGGTCGCTCCCGCTTCGGGCGTAGAGCCCGCAACTACTTCGGTCATGGAATCCCTCTAGGGGAATGGCACGTCTCTCGACGTTCCGACCCGGGAAAGCGTCCCGGTGCGCTATTACCTGTTCAGCAGGCCGCGACCGGCATGGTGATCATCCGACCGCCAGCCGTGTCCGCAACTACCGACACCTTTACATCTCCGTTGTTCACGTCCAGCGGCAAGATCACCGGCCAGTTCGCCGGCAACGCAACCGACAGGCTCGTCGCAAGCTGCGTGTTCGTTCCCTGGTTCACCTTCACGTAGGCCGCCGAGGTCACGAACACCCATATCCCAGCGGCGTTCGGCGGAATGTTGTTGGCGATCTGCTGCGCGCCGGTCGCGGTGTACGAAATCCCCTGGCTCGGCCCCGCAGGACGCAGGAAATCGGAATAGCTATTGTTCACGATGACACTCCCTCAATGAAGCAGGAGCAACGCAACAGCTCTGCGCCGCCTCTCCCGCGTGATTTGAACTTCCCACTGCGCCGCCACCATTTCCTCGATGTAAGCGTCCTTGAATGCCTGGCGGTAGGCGTCCTCGAAGGCTTTGCGCGCCCGTGCTGCAGCCCGCAGTGCAATCCCCTCATCCGCACCGTGCCTGATCTCTACCGCAGCCTGTACGGCATCCCTGACGGCTTTCTGCGCATCCTCAGCGAGCTCGGGAGGAAGGATGCCGAGCCGCCTACGCTCGTCGTCCTCGTCTGCCTTCGTCCGGCGCTTGGAGTGAACCCAATAATGCGCCTGCCAGTTGCTCGGCTGGTCGGGTGCCGGTTGAGGTGGCGTACTGCCAAAATCAAAGGCATTGACGCTAAACGCGCTTGTAGAGAATGCAGTGCTTGAGAATGCCGCCACGTCAGGCTCTCCACAGGTCGGCCGCTACACCCGTGCCGATTACATCGACATCGTTGATCTTCTTCGTGTTCGACGCTATCGGTGCGAGTGCTGCCCCCGCAAGAATGTCAGCCACGCTGATGTCGTTCAGGGCGGTAATTTCCGCGCTGGTCGCAAGTCCAGCCTGAATTTCCGTCACCGCATCCGCTGCGAGCGCCGAGGCGTTCACCACGTTGGCATTGATCGTCCCGACTGTCACCGCTGCCGTTACGCTGCCCACCGCGCCGACCACCGACCCGACGCTGCCGGTCACATTGCCGTCCACGTTGCCGCTGACCGTGGTGATCGTGCCAGCCGTAATGTTCGTCGTGCTGGCGACGGTTGCCGGGAAGGTCGCGGTGAGGAACCCCGTGGGTTGCGTGTAAGTCGCCATGCGGCTGCTGATTGCGGCATCCAGCGCCGTGTTCATGTCCACGGCTAGAACCTCAAACTCCCCGATGCCGTCCCTGCCAGTGATGCCGCCCACCGTCGCCACTGCGTACAGGTTGTATCGCCTCCCGGCCTCGAAGCCGTTTCCTGACGTAGCAGCGATCTCGACCTTGTACAGACCGGTGGCAACGTTCGTCACCGTGGGAGCGTAGCCAAGGTCCGTCCCATCCTCGGCCACCACCACCGAAGGCGTGCTGTCGGCGTTCGTCGCAGCACCCGTAGTCACGCTCGATGTGCCGAAGTAGGCGAAGCACGAATCCGAGAGAAAGACCTGATTCATACCCCGAAGCGGCGTACCACTGGCGAGCCAATGGGCCTGAATACGGCCCCGCCGCCACCCCCTGAGAATGTGCCTGTCAGGTACTCCTGCTGCTCAAACTGCCCAGGCCCGTAGATAACGCCCGATTCCACTTGATCCACGTCGGGGAACCGCTGCTGCGAGTTGTGCGATGAAGGCATCGGGCGCAGCACGATGGTTGACGCTGTAGCGTGGAACGTGCGCAACGTGAGCTTGCAGTAGTTGAACGAGTTGTAGACGGGCATCAGACCACCGCCCGTTCCCAGAAGCTCACGAAAATGCTCTCCGCGTTGGCTGTCTCGAAGGGGTGTGCGACCACTTCGATCAACCTCCATCCGTCAGCGGCGAGCGCGTTCATCTGGTCCTGCACGGTGCCGTTCTCCAGCCGCTCCATGTGGTATTCGTAGATCATGTTCCGTCGATGTTCGTCGGAATCAGCGTGTCGATCGTCGTGCCGCCACGATCAGGAGATCCATCGAGGTACGCCCTCACATAATGCTCGGCCCCGGTGTAGGGCGTCGGTACATCGTAGCTGCCGTCCTCTCGGGATTGCACCGGGCCGCCCGCAAGCGCGTTGTCCGAAGTGCGGAATGAGGCGACGTTCACCCCGGAGAGGGGAGCATTCGACGCATCCTGGCACAAGCCCTTGATCCACTTGAGCGTCTGGCAGCCGTCCTGAATCTCAAAGGGCATGAACGGATCGGCAAGCGTTTCGTTCATCCCGATGGGCGCAGCACCATCGTTTCCGCTCGGCATCCCGTAGCCGACCTTGCAGCCGAAGGACCACTTCGACCTCCACGCCATCGGGTCTTTGCGCGTGCGTAGCGTCCTTTGCTGCCATTGCCACTTCGGATCGTGGCTCTGCTCACCGTAGGCGGGCTGGAGCGTTCCCGGCTGCGCCGACCATCCGCCGCCAGTTGCGCCTGCCGTGCCGAATCTGATCTGCACGCCCATCAGTGGCCGTCCATCGCGTTCGCCAGATCATGCCGTGCAGCGAGCAGTTTCTTTTCCTCCGGTGTGCCGACCAGCGCCGTATCGTACGCCGGGACGAGGATGGGGCTGCGCTTGCCCAACTTCTGCTGCGCGTGGTAGCCCTTCATGTATTGCAGGGCGGTTTCCAGCATGAACTGCACGTACTTCTCATCGGTGATCGACCCGGCAAGGGACATCATCCCGGCGCGCGTCATCTGGATAGTCAGCGTGGCTACCACCGTGTCGCCGTGCAGGTCATCGAGCGTCTTAGGGCCGCTCATGCCGCCTCTTTCTCATGATCCACGCGCTACGCAGGTGCAGGAACAGCGCATCGAACAGATTGCCGCGCCCCTGCCAGCGCCGGTAGTCCGACCGCTGGCGGAAGATGTCGAAGGCATTGGGCATTACTCGCTTACCACCGCATGAATGTCCACCACCGCGCTGTTAGCGGTGATGTTCCATGCCACCATCGCCTGACCCGCCGGAGGGAGCCAGATGCCTTGCGGGAAGGTAAAGACGTTCGCCGCTCCGACCAGCGCCGCAAGCGAGAAGCGCCGGAAGAACTGCGTCGGCACCGTGGGAGCGGTGCCGAAAGCAACCGCGCCTTGCGTGAGGCCCGCAGGGGTCGAGGCTTCCATCTCCGGAAGGAACGTCACGCCGCCCGTAAGCGTCGGCGTATTGGCGCTCCGGCCTAGCCCCACCACGCAGGCCGTTGCAGCACCGTTGAAGTAGCCCCACTCCATCAGCGCAGGCTTGTTCGTGGACGGCGCGAGGAAGGCGTGCGAGGCCGCCGCGATGGTTGTTACCGTGGTGCGTTGTGCGAGCGAGTAGATGGCCATGTCGTTCCTATTCCATAGTTGCCAGCTCGCTGATCGAGCCGACAGGGTTTCCGGCGCCGTCAACCTGCAGCGTCGTCCGGCGAGGCGCGCTTATCATCGCAATCGCATTCGCCAGCATCGACAGCATTTCCTGTTGCATCTGCATCAACTGGCCGTTCTGCGCCGCGCGCTCGGCGTTCGCGTCTTCATCCTCGTTGCCCTCCGGCTCGCGCATCAGCGGAATGAGCTTCGCCTCGAACTGCGCGACGATTCCCCTCATTTCCGCCACGATCTGCGCCCGGTCGCGCTCGAGGTGCGCCGACTGCAGTTCCAGGTCCTTCTCGGCCAGTTTGCGCTTGAGTTCCAGCGCCTCAATCTGCGCGTTAAGGTCGGCGACCACCTTTTCCGCTGCCGCCTTTGCCTTCTCTGCTTGCTGCTGCTCGGCCTGCGCTTTCTTGCCAGCCTCGGAAATCATCTGCGCCTGCGCAGCCATTTCCTGCTCCTTGGCGAGGATTGCCTGTTCCGCGCCGGCGAGCGCCGCCTTCTTCGCTTCAATGTCCTGTTCCCCGCCCTCGTCATCCTCAAGCAGGTTGGGCGGCACCATCTTCTTCAGCCGCTTGGCAAGCTCATCCGAACCGGGCCAATCCAGGTTCTTCACGAACAAGTCCCCAGCCACCTGCCACAACCCGGGATTGCCCTGCAGAACCTGCGCCATGCCCTCCGCGGCTTCCTGCCGCTTCGTGGTGTAGCTCGGCCCCACCGTCACCGTCACGTCGTACCTGCCGACATTCGGGTTGTAGATCTTCTCGATCTCGCCGAGCTTGTCCTCAACCTTCATCACAGGCTCGGCCTGCTCCGGGTTGATGCGTGCGTGATCAGGCTCCCCGTCCTCACCCAGAATCCGCGCCACGCGCTCGGTGTCGTAGATCTTCGGGATCAGGTCAACGAGAATCCGCCCGCAGTGGCGAATCGCCCGCGAGAGGTTGTCGATGTAGTGATACGTCCCCACGTCCGCCTGCCGCTGACGGGCGATGATCGCCTTGCCTGACTTCTCCTGCGCGTCGGCCCCAAGCGATGGGTTGTACTGCCCCATCGTGCTCTGCAGGTCGTCTCCGGCCCCCATCTTCGCGCTGATGATTCCCGCGGGCGGGAGCGGGGGCTGCTGTCTTTCCGGGCGCGGAACCTGCACCCCGTCCTGCACGATCGGCTCGTACTCGAGGAAGGCATAGTTCACCGTGTTCGCGCTGCGCCACTTGTCCTCGTGGCCTTCCAACTGCCCCGACGCAACGATGAACGGCGCCTTCGGAGCCAGGGCCAGCATTTCGGCCTCCTGGCTCGTCCAGTAGTTGATCATGCGCTGCGGGTCTTTCGCGTTCCGCACGATTCCCGACACGATGATCTTGCCGTCTACCTCGTACTCGTTCCCCACCACCCGCACGACGGGGATGTACTTCCCGGCCCACTCCTGTTCCTTCAGGACTTCGCAGCCGCTCATCTTCGTCCACATCACCCTGCGGATCGTGGTCTGGCGTTCCTTCAGCGGCTTTTCCACCACCGGCACGCCTTCTGGCAACGGCTCGCCTTCCAGAGACACCGCACCGTTCGCCCACAGCAGCAGCTTCTTCTGCTCGTCCTTGAACCAGAAATACTCCGCCACGCGGATCTTCTTGCCGTCCGCGATGAACCACCCGTCGTAGTCGTCACCGTTGCCAACGATGTCCCAGGAAATCGGCTTCGCATTCGGGTACTGGCGGTCGAAATCTTCCTCGTCAAGCACGTCCGAGATGAAGCACCACTCCGCATCCGCCCCACTCGGGTCCTGGATGTTCGGGTCCATGTCCACCGAGAACGAGTTCCGCACCCGCTTGATCAGGATGTCCTGCTCGAAACTCATCTCGTCGCAGTAATCCGTCACGACACGGAAGAACCCCTCGCCGTGCGTTACCTGGTTCTCGCAGGCGGTGTCGTAGGCGACGTCCGCATCCGAGTGGACCTCGATATGCCGGATGATGCCGTTCAGGATCTCCGCGACTTCCGGGTCGCTCTTGTCGTCCACCGGGAGAACCTTGACGCTCGGCCTGTTCTGCCGCTGCTCGTTCGTCACGAGTTTGATGTGCTGCGGAAGCTTGTTGATCGTCAGGACGGGCCTGGCACCGTTCGGGTCCGTCTCGCGGCTTGCCTTGATCTGCTGCGGCCACTGCCATCCGTTGTCGGGCGACCCGGCCGCGAACTTCACGTCCTCTAGCTGGATCTTCCTGTTGTCCGAGGTCGCGTCGATCGCCTGCCTGCGGCAATTGCGGGCTTTCTCGAGGAACTTGGTTTCGGCAGCGGTCGCCATTTATGCCCCGAGGAACCCTTGCGGGCCGCGATGCACTGGAATCGACACGGTACGCTTCTCCGGCACCTTCTTCGCCCGCCTCGCGCCCTCGCAGGCATAGCGCAGCGCGTCGATAACGTGATTGTTCTTGTCCTGCAGCACCGGCAGGACTTGCCCTGTCAACGGGTCGGTCTTGTAGCTGTACATGGTCAACTCGTCTATGAGGTGGACGCAGCGCGGATGCACCACGATGTCGAAGCTCTGCAGGAAGGCAATCCCTTCCTCTACGGATCCTTTGCCCTTCACTGACTGGTTGATCTTCGGGAAACCGTGCGATCGCATGTGGCTGATCGTCTCCGGCCTCGCGGAGTCAGCCGTGATGAACCACTTCCTCGCTTCCGGCACCCTGTCGAACAGGTCCGGCAGGTTCACGATCTCGCAGCCGATCATGTACGCCTCGTGGTCCACGTACAGCCGGTTTCCGTCAATCGAGCATCGGATCAGGACGCTTGGGTCTATCGAGTAGCCCCAATCCGCCCCTAGCCTGTGAATCGTTCCCGCAGGCCGATCAAATTCCTCGACCGTCCAGTTCCGGAACACCCTCGCCTCGGAGTGCTTCAGGTACTCGCCTAGCCAGATGTGCGAGTACTTGTCCGGGTCGCGCTTCCTGTCCCACTCCAACTCACGCTTCAGGACTTCCGGAAAGAACGGGTTCGAGTCCCAATTCACCCGCCGCACGATGCTGCCAGGGGGCGCCCCGCCATCCCCGCGGAACATCGCGTCCACCGGATCCTTCTCGTTCTCCGGGTTCCACTCCGCCCAGATCTCGGACCCGTCCTTGCGCACCGTGGGGATCAGCAAGTCCCAACTGCGCTGGCTGACCTTGTTCGCCTCGAACACGGCGGCGATGTCCAAGCCCTCGGTTGACTTCACCGCATCCGGGTTCGTGCGCAGCCCGTTGAAGATGAACAGTGAGCCGTTCGCCCCACGGATCTCGGTGTCCGTGGACTCGTAGAAGTCCGTCAGGTTGCTGTCGCGGATCTTGTCGTCCAGGAGGCGCTTCACGCTGTCCTTGATCGACTTCTGGATCTCGCGGTAGCAGCCAATGCGCAGCGGCTTCTCTGCCGCCTTTAGGATCAGGGCTTGCGCGAAACTGTGCGACTTGGCCGAACCTCGGCCTCCGTGGACCGCCCTGTATCGAACCTGTTGCCCGTCATCCGCCTTCGAGTCCCAGAGGAACGCGAAGCTTTCAGGGATTCGGACGGACGAACTCGACACTGACCCTTGCGGCAATCGGGCCGCCACCGGCCCCCGTTACCTCGTGCGGAACCAGACGCGCGTACAGCCTGTAGAACTCGGTCTGGTTGGCCTTCGCCCATCGCGCCATTTCTGCCGTACCGCCGAGGCGAACGAACACAGCGGCGATGTTCTCCTTCGCCATGCCGCTGATTTTTCCTTCTCCCCGCTTTTTGGTAGTCATGTTCTTGATCGCTTTGGATTTCTCCGCCCTGATAGGCTCAGGTCGCCGGTTGATGGGGTGTGACTTGCGGCTTCTATGTCCGCTTCGGCAGGGGAAACGAAAAAGCCCGCGAGCGTTGGGCTGGCGGGCTTCTGGCAAGACGACGTCCTCCACATCGGGCGTCGTCTCACGGTGATCTGCGGGGGTCAAGTTGTGCCGCGACTCTGCACCTACTATGGCTAGTTGTCAAACCCCGTCGAACCGCAACCTGTTGAGCACCATGTTTCTGCAGTCCCGCATCCACCTGGCGAAGTCCGCATAGCGGATGTTCACCAGCCGGCAGATGATCTCCGGGCGCTGCCGAAAGCTGTAGTAGCGCCGGATGGTCTCCCGGTGCTGCTCGGGGAGGTGAAGGACCGCTCGGTCAACTTGGCGGTTCCGGGGGTTGACCACGTTGCGGGGCATCATTTCCCCGGCTGTCGGGTAATGCCACTGCCTCCAGGGGGCGCGGTATTCCTTCTCCGCGGACCCGCAGCGCATCTTGTGGCTCCGGTCACGGTTCCACCTCCCCCATGCCTCGAGGTCGGCGTGGATGGCCTCGTGGTCTGCGTCCACCGACTCCACGGGGAGCGGCCGGACTCGGCTGTACATCCTCGGCTCGTTCATCAGCATTGTTTCCCGCGGAACATTCATCCGGCGATCAGGGTGGCGATCCAGCCGGCGAGCTGGCCCAGGGCCGCACCGCCGACCGTGGCGAGGATTGTTGCGATGAAATATGTGCTGATGTCGTCGTCGGTCATGGGCGCAGGATCGACAGGAGGCCGACGGCCTGGGCCGCGTCGGTCACGATGTGGACGATGCCTTTCCACTCGCCGCACCAGCGGGTTTCGTCGGGGGTGAGCTTGCGGCGGGATTGGGAGAGCTTCCCGTTCTTGACCTCGAGCAGAAGGTTCAAGCCGCGCCAGCCGACGAGCAGATCCGGGCATCCCTTGCCGACAGTGTGCAGGGGCTGGACGGTCGCGCCGGCCTTGCGCAGAGCGTCTACGATGTCGGGCTGGTTCACGTCGATGCGTGCGGCACGCCTCACGCGGCCACCGCGAGCGCGTAGGCGTACTTTCGGGGGGTGCCGAGCCTTCGCACCACCCCGCGCCGGTAGAGCCGCTGCAGGGACCTCCTAACAGGCTCGTACCGGGCCCCAAGCTGCTCGGCAATCCACCAGGTTTCAAGCGGCTGGCGGTGCGTGGCGAGCATGGAGCGGATTTTTCTCTGGCGCGGGCCTCCGCCCTTGGGCTTGTAGATCACACGATCCCCTTGTCGATCAGGATGCACAGGCTGCGGGCGTGGCCGCTCCAGAACGCGAGTTCCACGTCCGTTCGGTTGATGCCCATCGGCAGCGGGCGGCGGCGATCAATCAAATCATGGCAGGCATGGCAGGCGTAGGCGCCGAGCAGATCCGGCGACTTCATGCCGATGCCCTTCCCCGCCGCCGACCCGTTGGCGTGCGCCCAGACCACGGTTTCCGGGTCGCGGTTGCAGACGCTGAAGATGCGAACCTGGCATTGCTGCCCCTTGGCGCTGTCGGTGATCCTGCTCAAGCAGCCACCTCGTTCATCCCGAGCCATACGCCGAACTCCGCCGCGTACCAACTTTCCGTTGCCTCCATGAATTCCCCGAATTCCTTCTTCTCTCGGGCCGAGGATCGCTTGAGCGGGATCTGCCGCACCACCCCGCCGAGCTTTACCTCCCGGCTCCCGAAGTGGCGGGCCAGGGCGAACTCGTGCATTTCCTCGGCGCTGTGCCCGGTTGCCTTCGCCGCGATGCCGTGCAGGGCCCACAGGCGTGCGTTCTGGGTGAGGCTGCGCGGTTGACGCACCGGCCCTACCTCAACCTGCGCGGGCAAGTCCTGCCGATCGAGCCATTGCTTGAACCGCTGGCGCTGGATGTCGTCGGTCAGGATGAAGGTGCGCGGGGTCATCGCTGCCCCGCCGGAGAACACGTCCTGCACAGCCCGTACTTGCTCATCGGATCTCTGCTCTTGCGACGGCAGGCGATGCAGCGGTAGGTCATGCGGCCTCGGAGAACAGTCCCGCTTGCTCACGCTTGGCCTGCGCCAGATTCTTGCAAGCCTGCTCGAAATAGCTGCGCTTCAACTCCGCCCCGAGAAACTTGCGGCCCATCTTGATCGCCATGTAGCCCTCGCTGCCAATCCCCGCGAACGGGCTGAACACGGTATCTCCAGGGTTAGACCACAAATCAATCGCCCGCTCGATGACCTGCAACTGAAGCGCGCAGATGTGCCGCTCGTCGTTGTTCTCCCGCGCCTCCCGATAGCTCAGCGTGTCGCTAGGATTGATATCCATCCACACCGGGCTGGCGTATCGTTGCCACAATCCAACGGGCAGGCTGTCATGGGTATGCGTTACGCGCTCCGGGTTATCTCCTGGCTTACGCATCGTCACGAGATAGTCCGGGATTCCCTGCCTGCTCATCGCGGAATCCTTGCGAAGCTGCTTGTACAGCAGGCCAAGCGCCTTCGTGCGTTGCATCGCGGTTACGGGGTCTTTCCAGATGCAGACCTCGGAATGGAAGATCCATCCTTCGGCCTCGTGCAAACGAATCAACTCGCCACGGAAATCGCGGATACCGATAAAGCCGTGGTTCTGCTTGCTCGTCGGCAGGTTCATGCAATGGAAGCTCGTCAACCGCCCCGGCATCGTGGCCCGGAACTGCTCACGCACGAGAAAGCGGTACTGCTCCATGAACGTATCGTCGTCCCTGCAATTCCCCATGTCGCGGTCGCTGTTGGAGTAGGTATACAGGGACGCAAACGGCGGCGAGTAGACCGAGTAGTGCAGGCTGTTGTCCGGCAATTCCTTGGCAACGTCCACGCAGTCGGCAAGGTGCAGCGTGAAGTCGTCTCCGTGCTTCACATCGCGCACGTACTCGTTCTTGATGCGCGCAGATCCATGAATGGCGGCGCTATTCAAGTCCTTCATGTGTTCGACCATGTTTTCCGCCATCTTCATCGCGTCCCTCTCTTTGCGCTTTATGTTCGCCACCACTGCGCCCTCTGTTTCTGCGGTGATGACGTACACGTTCACGGGTTTTGTTTGGCCGAATCTCCAGCAGCGGCGCACCGCTTGGTAAAACTGCTCGTAGGAGTCAGACAGTCCGACGAATGCCATGTTGTTGCAGTGCTGCCAGTTCATGCCGAATCCGGCAATGCTCGGCTTCGTGACAAGGGCGCGCACATCGCCAGCAGTAAACCCGAGCATGGCGCGTTCCTTGTGTTCGTTCGTGTCCGCGCCCTTGACTTCTATTGCGCCACTTACAGCAGCCTTAAGCTGTGCGCTTTCGTCATTGAGGTTGCACCAGATCAAGAATGGCTCTTTGGTCGCGTTGGCGATGGCGGCGCAATGCTCTACGCGCTCCGCTATCGTGTCCCTGCGGGCGCGGAGTCTTTCCTGCAATGTTTCTGCTTCCACCGCGAACAGGAATCCGCTCGTCGGCTCGTCCACCTTGACCGTGACTTGGTGCATGATGAGTTCAGGCAAGACGAACCCGCGATCTTCGTAGCCGAGGTCCGATGGTTTGCGAATGCACACCGCCCACGACGCCAGCCACTTCCAGAACTCCGCCTCGGCGTGGCCCTTCAATCGCCATTGCTGCGTCTCGCCTCCGTCGTGAACGAAGAACGTCGCCAGCATTTCCACGCGAGACATTACGCCGAGGAATTCGGCATGGTTGCCTAACTCCATGTAATCGTTCGGGGCTGGTGTGGCGGTGCACGCAAGACGAAACGGCGTATTGGCGAATGAGTCAATGATCTGCGTCCGCGTCTTCCCGTCGTAAGACTTCAGGATGCTGGACTCGTCTAGTACGATCCCCGTAAACATAGACGGGTCAAAGTGAGACAGCATTTCGTAGTTCGTGACCGTCACTTTCCCAAGGTGCGGACCACCCTCACGCGCATACATGACTTGAATGCCAAACTTTTCCCCCTCGCGCACCGTCTGACCCGCCACGGCCAACGGCGCGAGGATCAGAACGCGACCAGGAACATGCTTAGCCCATTCCAACTGCATCGCAGTCTTGCCCATGCCGCAGTCAGCGAACACCGCAGAGCGTCCGCGCCTGAGTGCCCATGCAGTAATGTCGCGCTGGAAGTCGAAAAGGTTAGCGTTCAGTGGAGGAACTTCGCGCAGCCCTGTTGACGGATCGGTGATCTGTTTACGCTTCAGGAAATCCTCGTATGCGTTCATACAGCCCCCCACAACGTGACCGGGTTTCCATGCCTGTTCGGGTCCGGCGCAGTCCCAACCTTTCGGATCAGCCCTTCCCTCGCGGCACGCTGTATCGGCCCACCCCATGCCTTCGCGTTCTCCGGCTGGATGATTCCCGCCGCGATTGACGCTTGCACGATCTCGTAGCCGATGAATTGCTTCCCTCGGTTCTGCGTGGCGTAAAGGCGCACGTAGCGCAGCGCGAGGTCCGACCATCCGGCGATAGCGCGATCAGCCGCAGACACCGCCCGGTCTATCCCCTCCTGCGCCGCAGCCCTCGCTCGCATCCTCGCCTCCAGCGCCGACCGCTCACCCGCAGCGCGTAGCTCAGCCTGCTTGCGGGCGAAGTATTCGACCGTGTAACCGTTCGGACCCAAGTCCCCGCCGCAGGCTTTCGCATCGGGAGGAGTGCCGATAGCGGGCCTCGCGGCTTCGCTCTCCTGCGGCGGGGATTCGGTGAATAGGTCCGTCACGCAACCACCCTCGACAGACCCCGAAACGGTTCGTGATACCGGCCCGTCACGATGTCGTACTCCAGCACCGCACTCCCAGGCCGTCCGATGTGCTTGAACCTCACTTTCTGCACGTACACCGTGACCTCTCGCGGAGCGGGATCGCCAAACTCCCGCCACACCGTCACGCAGTTGTCCGCTTTGTTCCACCAGTGAATCGACCCGGCGATCATGTCGGGTCTAGGAATCGGAAGCTTCCCGTTCTCCCTCGGCTGCTTCGCGGGGTGAGCCACAATCCAGACGTGAACCTCATGCTCT
>SXGR01023901.1_pt1 | contig 20860 bp, 25 predicted proteins | sample 3174711 | NCBI WGS metagenome assembly SXGR01 (sample SAMN11356860, study PRJNA531348) | freshwater metagenome | isolation source: freshwater sample F1-60 | place: China: Fuxian Lake, Yuxi | collected 2017-12-25 | reverse complement strand
CTCGCTGGCGCGGTCGTCATCGTCATCGGTGCGCTGCAGTTTAATGCCAACATCCGCTCCCAGCGCCATTCCATCCAGCAACATCCATACGATTGGCGTAGAGGTAATAGTATCGATTGTTAAGCTCCTCTCCAGTGGTAATAACACACTGAGCAGTGTTCGATGCTCCACCATCCATTGGCAACCCAGTTTCCGTTTTTATATTCGCCCAACGCCGCATTAGCAGTAACAAGAGCGCCATTGCAGATTTCAAATTGGGCGAAAGTTGACGTAGACGAAAACAGGTTGAAAATCAGTACAAGCAAGCAGGCAATAATACGACTCATGGTTTTTCCTCAGCAAAAAAATCTCTTTATTAAAACTTGCGGGCATATAGCATTGGATATAGTCACAAGTAAAATTTGTCACGAGATGAAATAACCAGCATGGGCAGCTCTATTCCGCAGTGACCGGCATTGAGTGGGGGTAAAAACTTGCGAAGTTTTACTGAAACTCGAATCTTGAAAGACAGATTATCTAAACCACATTCAAACAGTCAGGTACAGAACGCCCAGGGTATAGCCGGCAAATAATACAGACCATATTTTGAAATGCGCAGGTAATGTCAACACCAGCACCATCAACACCACTCCCACTGAGGGCACTGCCATGGAAAGAATGATTGCGTTGTTGTACATAAAAATATTTACATAAGGTCCTACGAGAAAATACAACAGCATTGACAAGGCAGAAAGCCGACCCAGTCGCTGGCTTTGCTTAAACATGTCGAGACCGATTTTATCTGGCGCTGAGAGTGCCAACTCCGCCGCACCGTAGAGAAAAGTAGAGCCAAATACCAGGACCATGAAATCCGTAAAGTTCCATTCCTCAACGGTGCGCAATTCCCAGCCAATCCACCAGAACTGCAGGATATACATCATGATGCTCAGCGCCCAGACTGCGGATGACCAGTGGAATATCACACGGATATAACCCCGCGTAATCATGCCCATGGTGTGCAGCAGACGCGTAATCGCCAAACCTAGAATGATTGAGATGGCGATATAGATATATTCGTGTTGGGTCATTATAGTTTTTATTCAGGCAAGATTGGTTGCGTCGATTTACTCAGGGCCAGTGCCGCTATGGTGGCAGTCGTACACTCATATATCAGTGCCCCCCAGGTATAGGACGTAATCGTATCATCCGTGATCAGCATTCCCAGCAAGCGCGCCAACGCGACGGCTCCGATCAGAATAACCAGTAGCACCAACCCCGCTCGATAGTACTCGGGTCGGCGCACAGCCATAAGGCAAAAAAGACCGAGGCCTATTTGCAATCCACCATACATCGAGGCGATTTCGGCATAGCCGTCACTATTGGTGATGACAAGCCCTGCCAGACCAGCAGGAATTGCAGGGTCAACCAGGGACACGATCCCGTAGAGGATCAGGACGAGTGCAGAAATGCAAAGTATCAGTTTTCCCAAAAGCATATCATGGTCCCGGTTTCCCATGCTCAATACCCAAGTCTGGAAACCAGAAGGCAGCGAATCTCGTTTAGAGTCTGCCTGGCGTATCCGCCGTCCAGCTTGCCACATATTGCTTGTCCTTGGGAATTAGACTCCCTCGCTGCAAATCTTCACCTTCATCCCCAACTCAAGTATCCTCGACCGCTAGTCTACAGGAGACATCTGTCATGGCCTACGCTCTCATCGGCAAGAATTTCACACCCCCGGATATTCACGGCAAAGTCACTGGCAAAGCGAAGTATGCGGAGGATTTTCGCGCTGAAGGCATGCTGTATGCGCGCTTGCTGACCAGCCCCATCCCCCACGCGCGTGTGCTGCGCATAGATGCTTCGGCGGCACTGCGGATGGAAGGTGTGGTGGCAGTTTTGACAGCCGACGATGTGCCAGCAATGGCGGGCGTAGCCAATCCCATTCTGACCAACGAGCCCGCCTATGTGGGCGATCCCATACTCGCGGTGGCTGCAGTGGATGAAAATACTGCTGAGGACGCCATTGCCGCCATCAACCTGATTTTTGAGCGCCTGCCTTTTACGACCGACCCTCTGGACAGTCTGGGCCCGGATGGCGCCCACGCGCGCACTCAGGGCAACGTCGGCAATTCCGCAATGCAGGGTGAATTTCGCAGCATCCACTGGAGCGAAGACCAAATGGCACAGGCGCGAGAAGGTCGCCTGCCCGAAGGCGAAGTTGTTCGCGAATGGGCATTTGGCGATGTGGAAGCCGGCTTTGCTGCCGCCAGTCTGGTACTCGATGAAAGCTTTGTCACGGCAAGTCACTCCCATCATTCCATGGAGCCCCGCTCAGTTATGTCTTACTGGGAAAACGGCAAATGCTTCGTGTACGGTTCCAGCCAGAGCCAGAGTTTTCCAATACCAAACCTTGCAGCCTACATCGGTGTCGAACCTGAAAATCTGGTATTCATCGCTGAATATTGCGGTGGCGGCTTCGGCTCCAAGGGCAGCGGCTATCCCAGCATGTCGATTCCGGCTCATCTGTCCCGCCTCACCGGGCGTCCGGTCATGCTGCGCGTCACGCGCGAAGAAGAATACTACATCGGTTCCGCCCGTCACGGTTTTCAGGGTCGGGTGAAGCTTGGATTCCAGAGCGACGGCCGCATCACCGCTGCTGACCTCTTCCTCATCCAGGATAACGGTGCCAATGCCGGCTTCTCGGACTGGCTGTCTGCCGGCGATGCTCTCACGCTTGTGTACACACCACCGGCCATGCGCTATCGCGGCATTCCCGTATTTACCAACACACCTCTGCGCGGCGCTCAGCGTGGCCCAGGTCAGAACCAGCTTGCCGTAGCCATAGAGCCCCTGTTAGACAAGGCGGCGAAACAACTTGGCATTGATCCTCTGGAAATTCGCCGCATCAATGCTCCAGGCCATGGCGCCAGATATGGATCGCAACAGGAACCAATCACCAGCGCTTATCAGTCTGAAGCTCTGGCCATGGGTGCCAGGCAATTCGACTGGGCTGCCAAACGGGCACAGAGCGGGCAGCGTAATGGCAGCAAGGTAATCGGTGTTGGCGTTGGGCAAGCCTATCATTCTGCAGGCAGCAGTGGATTTGACGGCCTCGTGCGCATCACACCAGATGGCAAGTTGCACATCCACACCGGCATCGGCAATCTCGGCACTTACTCCCATACGGCGACTTCGCGAGTCGCCGCTGAAATACTGAAATGCAATTGGGACAATTGTATAGTCGAGCGCGGCGACAGTCGTCGAAACTTGCCCTGGAATCTCGGTCAGTTTGGGAGTAATACTTCGTTTACCATGACCCGAACGAATTATGTGGCAGCGGTAGACGCATTGGAAAAATTGCGCGAAATTGCTGCCATCACCCTGGGTGGTTCAGCCCCAGACTATGACATCGGAGATGAACGCGTGTTCCTTAAATCCGATCCCTCAGTATTTATCACCTACGCCCAGGCCGCCGCCCGCGCCATAGAACTCGGTGGCAAATATTCCGGACAAACTACACCAGAAGATATCAATGCCATGACCCGGCGCTCAGTCGAAGCGCTCGCCGGCACCGGGTTGATTGGCGTGGCAAAAGATAATCTGAAGAAAGAAGGAACAGTGCCCGCTCTGGCGGCTGGCTTTATCCAGATTGAACTGGATGTGGAAACCGGCAAGTACCAAATTCTCGACTATCTCGGCGTTGCTGACTGCGGCACAGTATTGCACCCACAGGGCCTTGGCGTGCAAATCAAGGGGGCCGCCGTCATGGGTTTTGGGATGGCAGGTTTCGAACGTCATACCTACGACCCACAGAACGGTTTACCTGCCAGTGTGAGTCTGCATCAGGCCAAAATTCCGACGATACTTGATGTGGCACCTCAGATGAGTTGGGCAGCTGTGGACCTGCCCGATCCGCAGAATCCTGTTGGTGCGAAAGGAGTCGGCGAACCAATCCAGGGCTGTGCAGCAGCCGCTCTTGTTTGTGCGATCTCGGATGCACTCGGCGGCCATGTTTTCAATCGCGTTCCCATAACAGCTGATATGATAGTCAATGCCGCTGGCGGCAACCCTCAGTCTCACCAGCCTTTGCAGACCAATACAGTATGAAGGACATCGACACTGCCATTGCTGGTTATATAGCAGGTCTTCCCGTTGAGCGACAGGAGCCTGTGCGCAAGCTCTGCAAAACCATACGCGACAATCTCCCAACGGGCTTCAAGCAAGTCATGGGGGCATCACCTGCCTACGTGGTTCCGCTCGAGCGATTTCCTGCTGGCTATCACTGCACGCCAAACACCCCGCTTGCATTGATGAGTGTGGTATCCCAGAAAAACTGCATCACATTGCATCATTTCGGACTTTATATGAATCCTGCATTGCTGCGCTGGTTTACCGAGCAATGCGCACAACAGGTGAGCACCAGGCTCGACATGGGCAAGGGCTGTGTGCGATTCAAAAAAATGGACCAGATTCCCTACAAACTGAGCGGCGAACTGGTGGCGAAAATTACCGTGGAGCAATATCTGGATTTTTACCAGAAGGTGCTGGGCACAAGAGCGAAACCAGCCAGTGAGAAAGCCAAAAAATCCCGATAGCTTGATTCAGTCCTGGATCAGCCAGCTCGATCGGAGAAAAACCTTGTTTCCAGAGCTGTTTGCATCTGCCGAACAAGCTCTGCGCCTTGTCGACGACAAGGAAAATACGGGCTACGCCTGTGACAAACTGGGTGATCGCTTGTGGTTCTACCGGTTTCGCGAGTCAGAGATGGATGCCGAGGAGCAGCAAGCCATCAAGCTTTTTACCGAGGCGACCAGGCTCACCAAATCCGTTATTCGACAAATGACCAATCGCGGGGAAGCACCCGCAATCAGCAGTGACGAGGAAGTCGTGTGGACCGCGTGTGAGGGTGCAGCCAAATTCCAGTTGGCGCAAGGACGCGGCTGGTCGCCAGGGCTCTTTCTCGATCAGCGCGGCAACCGACATTGGGTTCACGAAAATGCCACAGGTAAAAAGCTGCTCAACCTCTTCTGTTATACCGGCGGATTCAGCATAAACGCCGCACTCGGTGGCGCCACCGAAGTCGTCAGTGTCGACACGAGCAAGCAGACGCTACAGTGGTGCAAGGAAAACTTCAGGCTCAACGATCTGCAGATTGCAGACTATGAATTCTGGCCTGCTGACGCACGCGCTTTCTTGCAGGCGTGCAAACGCAAGCAACGCAAATTCGACCTGATCATCTGCGACCCACCCTCATTCGCACGCAACAAACACCAAGTGTTCAAAATTGATAAAGATGGCGCAGAGTTGGTCATTTCCTGTCTGGATTGCCTGGATCACCATGGGAAGCTGCTGTTCTCCTGCAACTATGAAAAGTGGTCACGTCAGGACCTGCTCGAGCAGGCAACCGCCTGGGCAAGCACCTACCATCCAGCAAGTGTGCAGTTATTGCCGCGTTCGCTCGACTATGCGGAAACAGCGCCAATGAAGAGTGTGCTGATTTCTCTTGATTAGCGCGCAAAGCACAGAAAAAATAATCGATCTGCCCCTTCTTTCACGCGTTCACGGGCCTATAATTCGCCATCCTCTACTGAAAATACGCCTATGCGAACCAGGACAAGTCAAACGGGATTCACTCTAATCGAACTGATGAACGTCGTCGCCATCCTCGGGCTACTCGCGTCAGTTGCCTTGCCTGCCTATGAGCGCTATAGCGACCGCGTGCGCTTCTCTGAAGCCATCCTGATGACTTCGACCTTCAAGAATGCGGTTGAAATCGCGGCATCTCGCGGTCTGTTTGACTCTGTCGGCGATATGGACAAAAAGAAGAATGGTCTGCCTAATTCCAGATGGTTCACCCCTACCACCAACCATATCAGCATCTGGGATGGTGTTATCTATGTTGAATGGCGTCCTGATGGAACTCCGCTTGCAGGCGTCACTTATACCCTCACCGCTCAGGGCGCCACGCCGCCGATTACCTGGTTAGAAGGTGGCTCCTGTAAAACCCGCGGATATTGTTGATGCGCACCCGTACCTCATCAGGAGTGCATTGAGTTGAGTCAACCTGGTTTCTGTTTCAATCATCCCGGGGGCCGCGCAATTGGGGCTTGCATGAATTGCGGGGTATTGTTGTGCGGCATGTGTTCCCGCTTCGCAGAGGATGGTACCCGCTGCGAACGCTGCGCTGAGGCACATGAAAACGCACAGCGGGTTGAGGCTCAGACGGAGCTGCTGAGCAAGCCTGCGACAAGTGTTACGACGGCAGTTACATCATCTGAAGCAACCGATTCACCGGGCAGTTCAGCAGCATTCCTGCAATGGTTGCCCTGGATTGGCATGGTACTGTCGTTGGGAGGCGTCGGCTCTTCAATGTATTTTTACACTAACCCGTCACCTGTCGCGGTGCAGGAATCGCCGAGCAGAGCACGCGAAGAAGCTGTCACCGCCTTGCTGCAATGTTTGCAGGTATTTCGGCAGCTCGGTGAACAAATGGCTGCCGGTCAGGAGCCTGACATGAGCCTGCGGTGCGCTCCGCCTTCTGGTCCCAATCGACTCGAGCGCGATCAAGACACGTTGCGCGTGTCTCATACTGACCCGCAATTATATGCCCTGGAGACAATCTTTGTGACCAATCTGGATCCAGAGCCGGTCTCGGAATGAGGGCAAACACTTCTTCTGTCGTTTCCAGAATTATTGCTTGTGGTCAGCTGCCTGATTCTGTCCTCTGCTGATCACCCATTTTCACACATTGGATGGAACGCAAATCCATCAGCAGCGTATGCAAGCCTGGTATTCCAAACCACTTTTCCTGACTGCTTTCAGCCTCGCAACAGCGCTTGCAGCGCCTCACCGAGTGCGGGGTACTTGAGCCTGATCCCCAGTGCATCAAGCTTTACAGATTGCACCCGCGTACTGCCTAACAACATGGCGTCAGCCATTTCTCCAAAGATGATTTTTACGATCACGGCAGGAAGCGGCAGTATGCAGGGGCGATTCAGTGTCTGCGCCAACTGCGCCGAAAAATCCGCATTCGTCACTGCCTGACCCGCTACGAGATTCAGTGGCCCAGATGCAGGATTGAATTCGAGCAGGTGCGCAATTATCGCCAACACATCATCGACGCTGATCCAGCTCAGGAACTGCTCGCCATTACCTATGCGCCCCCCCAGTCCCAGCTTGAAAGGCAACAGGAGTTTTTTCAGCATCCCCCCTTCTTTGCTGAGTACAACTCCCAGGCGCATGTGTATGGTGTTGATACCTGCGAGTTCAGCTGGCGCAGTGGCAGCCTCCCAGGAAGTGGCAATTGCAGCGAGAAAATCGGTACCTGGCGGGCTGAATTCATTCACCGAATTTGACCCGGTCTGGCCGTAGTACCCAATTGCGGATGCTGACAGAAACAGTGAAGGTTTCACCGGCAATGCAGCCGTAGCGGTGGCAAGTGCCCGCGTCAATTCTACTCTGCTGGATAACAACAAATGCTTGCGTGCGGGCGTCCAGCGCCCGTCCGCAATATTCGATCCGGCCAGATTGATGACTGCTGATAAAGGAACTGTTGGGTCGAGAAATACTCGATGCGTGGACTCCACATAATGAAAATGTGCGTTGGTACTGCGACGATCGAGTGAAAATACCTTGTATCCACTTGCAGAAAGGTACTGTTGCAGTGCGCTACCTATCATCCCCTGCGCGCCGGTAATCAGAATATTCTCCACGGGAGAAGCGGTCATACCACTATTCCGGTTGAGTCAAATTACTGCGCTCATTGGTGATATCCGCAATGGTATAGGATGCTCCATCGAGAACTACCTCGAGCATCAATTCGTTGCGACGCATGAATGGAGGGGTGAATGGTGCGTTGTATGCAGCAGTCTCGATCGTGCCAACTACGGTAATGGCTTGATCAGTGAGATGTTGCATCAGGATTGCCTCGTTTTTTTCCACATTGCTGGTGGTCCAGCGCCCGGAATAGCGAATAACTGCCATCACTCGACCAGGTACCTCATGGATGGTTATGCTCTCATCGTCTGGTACTGGTGCATCCGTGAGCGAAAATTTGCCTGGCAACATGAAGGCAATGCGCCATCCATCGGCACTTCGCGCTTGTTGCACAGGCGCGGTCATTGCGATTTCTGCGCTTACCTTGGCCTGTTGTACAGGCGCAGTCATATCAATTTTTGTCTGCGCAGTATTAGCGCCTGTGATGTATTTGAACAATCGCCTGAAGCCTTTGTTTGCAGCATCATTCCTGTCGATCTCGTCCGTCACTACTGTTTCTGCAACAAGATAGGGTTGGTATTGGCGATATTCGATATTGCCATCTGCATATAGCACTTTGTATTGGGGCTTTTCCAATGCCACTACTTGGGATCCTGTCAGAATTGCGAGCAGAAAAACGAGTGTCTGCGCTTTCATTATAAAAACTCCTGCAAGTTCACTTTTGTCCGGCTGGACTAATTGGGTAGTGCACTTGTAAGATTTGTACGCTGCCGCTGGTGTGCTGGATCACCGCTGCAATTACAGGATTTTCAGGAATATTTCGCGAAGCAACTGATCCATTTCCGCAGGCATTACGTTTCCAGAACGGCACACAATGCGTTTCCAAATTTAATTTAACTGTAATTTCATTTTAATTTTTATCGGAGTACTAATATGCAAACCTTACGTCACTTGTCCCTTTCACTGATTGCTTCCCTGCCTTTGATGTTCGGCACCGTCGCTGCAAAAGCAGATGATATTGTCGATACAGCTGTCGCCGCTGGTCAGTTCACAACCCTGGTGGCCGCATTGCAGGCCGCTGAACTGGTCGATACCTTGAAAGGTGATGGCCCCTTTACAGTATTTGCACCCACAGACGCAGCATTTGCCGCTCTGCCTGCGGGCACTGTTGAAGATTTACTGAAGCCGGAAAACAAGGACAAGCTGGTCGCTGTGCTCACCTATCACGTAGTCCCTGGCAAAGTGATGTCTGCTGATATTGCCGGCAAGTCTTTGCAAGTCGCTTCCGTACAAGGTGGCAATCTCTCTATCGATGCGATGAACGGCGTGAAGGTTGATGGCGCCAACGTAGTGACCGCAGATATTGAAACCGACAACGGTGTGATTCATGTGATCGATGCAGTGGTACTGCCAAAGTAAGTTCTACGCGCCACGCCTCTCTTTTGGGCTGACCTTGTCAGCCCTTTTTTTTGCTCACTGAAACACAAATTTAGGCTACGTCTCTCAGAAAATCGGACAAGTGCCGTTAATGGAGAATCCGCGCTCCTCAGAATTGAATAGAATAACTGAGCATGAACAGGTGACCGCCGTATTGCGGACTGTCATTGCCGAGCAACAGTATATTGGCCAACGTGGCCACATTGACATTGTCCAACGCCGAATCATCGGAATCGTAATTTTCATAGAACCAGGAAAACTGGATTTCGCGACCCTCCAGCAGCGCGTATTTACCCCTTAGTGACACATTCCTGATCAGGGTTGTGACGTCTGGAAATTGCTGAAATGCCAGGCCAGAACTTAGTGGCATTGTCGTGGTAACCGCATCGGCATAACTCATATCCAACTCTAGTTGCAGGCGACCATTCAGCATTGACCAGTCGACATTGACGCCTACTGTGTTTGCCCGATCTTCACTATCCATGCTCCAGTTGCGTCCGGGGACACGCACGGCTGCCGGAAAAAAAGGTGTGGGGGCGGCACCGCCACTGCGGGAGTAACCCAACTGCCGATTGTCATAATTGTCGATGTTGTAATAGATGCTTGCCTGCCAGTTGGCCTGCGGGATATAGGACAAGTCAAAGGCCAGATGTTGGCGTTCCGATTCCTGCAAGCCAATCAGTGCATCCGGATAGTCACCACTACTGTTCTTGGCGAGCACGCCGAGGGCTGTCGTTGCTCTGGCATCAAAATTCATCGCCGCACTGACTTCGTCGCGATTGCGATCAGTCAGGTGCTAGCGACGTAGAAACGGGTCATTCTCGAAGATTTCATTACCGACCAGGGTCGCGATAAAATCCGGGTTATGGCCTGCGCGCAGTGGGATAGTGCTGTCATAGAAACTGGCGTCGCGCTCGGCGCGACTGAGTTTCAACCAGCCGCTGGCCAGTGTAGAAGCCGTAAAATTGTATTTTACAAACGCGGTATTTTCCTTCGTGGTAGCCACATCGACTGCATTGCGGTCCTTCTCCTCGTGCTCGAACCCAAGACCTATTTTGCTGCTGCCGAGCAGCCGGTAACTGAGGTCTGTTTCCACACGTGAGGATTGCAAGTCATAGATGCGATTGTGGCGGGCATTGATGCTGAGCAGGCTGGCCTGTGCGGTACTGTCGCCAGCAATCCGCAGATACAGCGCCTGCGGTGTTTTATTGTCCCTGTCCTGATAGTTATAACGCAGGCGTAGCAGCAGGCGTCGATGCAGTTGTTTGGAGTAATTCAGGTTGACCACAACGTTATCAACGCGCCCATCAAGATCGGAACGTGGCAAGGGCACCGCCGCGGTAATTGCCCTGCTATAAGGTAGAAAGCTGTCATCCTGCTGAAGGCGCGAGCTGATCACAGACCCGCTCAGGCGACTGCCGTCGCCGAAACTGTGGGCGCCATTGAAACTGAATTGGGATGAGGAGGTGTCCGGTTCCAGCGCGAGATGACCAAATGCGCCGTTGCTGAAATTGGCGCCAGCGACCCATTGTGAATTATTGAACGGATTCTGATAGTCGAGACTGTCATCCTGGTTGCTGAACAACATCAGATTGTATCTGGCGCTGTACTGCGAGTGGTCGCCAGCGTAGGCAAGGCTGATGCTGGCATCGTCTGTCTGGAAATCTATCGGGCGAGCCAGCAATGCTCCACGCGGCTTGCCTCCAGTGGATCCGAAAATTGCACCAACGGTTTCTTCACCACGTTTCGTTTCATGGCGATATTCTCCGCCCAATGTCCACTGCGGAGCCAGTTGCCAGGACAGGCCGGTAGTCACGCGCTGGCGCTGCTTGTCGATTTCAACGGGGAGCAGCGCACCCGACAGTGCCGTGAATCCCGCTGTCGAGCTGGCCCCTGTCCAGTTACCCGGCAAGGTTTGCCTGGCTGAACCGCTGCCGCGGGATGGCGTATAGCCGTCATCTATTCTCTAATGCGACAATTGATCTGCGTTGAGGAAAGTTTTGAAGCGCCCGTACTGGTTATAGGCAGCAGCTATGCCGCTGGTCTTCAGGCCAAGATCACGCCCCTTGAACGACCAGAAATTTTTACTGCGGCTGTTCTGCACTCCGCCTTGAAAATGAAACTGGCCAATTGTAAAACCGCCCCGTTCGGCAATGCCACTGAAATCACCGAATTGATGGGAGTCCTCGCTGTTGTAGCCAATGCCAATCGCGAGACTATTGGCAGGTATGTCAACCGCCTGGGCCAGAACCCCTGGTACTGGCAGGCAAATGGCTGTTACTAACAAGCAGAAACGGGTGCCCATCTTTTGGCGCTCCTCAGCGTGTCAGCCGTGCGCCGGAAGGGTGATTGGAGCCATGCACCTGGGAATGACAGTTGGCGCACGCTGAACCCAGTGATTGTTGTGCAGCGCCACCTGGTGGAAAGCCGGTTCCGCTGTACAGACTGCTTGGATGAAATACATCCGAGTGGCAGGTCTGGCAGAGAAACGGCTGACGCGAGGTGAGCATGCGACTTTGGGTGGCGCCGTGCGGATTGTGGCAAGTGGTACAGGAATCCGTCACCGGTTCATGCTCCCACAAAAAGGGACCGCGCTTCTCTGCATGGCAGCTGGTGCAAGTGTCATTGACCGATGCTTTTGCCAGCAAGGTAGCCGCCTCCGAACCATCAGGGTTTATGGCAACTGCTGCAAGTCATCAGCCCTTCGGTCAGCGGATGATGACTGCGCAAATTGATCTGGGCGCGTTTTCCCAGATGACAACCGAGACATAGCTCAACGTTGGCCATACCCTGCGGAGTAGGGCTTCCCTCCTGGTGAATCTGGGGACAGCTACGCAAGTCAACTCGCCAAACTGGCGTTCACTGCTGGCCCAGTGGATGCGTTCTCCAGATTCATGGCAGCTGAGGCAGACCTGATTTTGTGCGGCCACCTCACTCGCGGGGAAGCGCTCACTACCTTCACCGAACACGACAGCAGGCGCTTGCATGGAGCGGTAATGATCCGCGCTGGCACCGTGGCAGCTTTCGCATTCCTGTTTGGCGCCAGGGGTATCCGGATTGGCCTTGACCCAATGCACGGAGTTGAGGACTGGCGTAACCTGCGGATTGGTATGACAGGTCATGCAAGTGTTCGCGCCATTGGGTGCGTACTGTTCGCTATCAGGGTCGGCCGCCGCGCTTTGTGCGTTGCTGGTCTGTTCGGTGAAAAAAAATCAAGGTGGTTACGAGCATCATCGCCAGTACCACACCCCCACCAAACATCTGCCTCACAAGTCTGTCACGCATAGCTTCAACCCATAGCAAAATGTAGCTAATGTGATGCCCAGATTAGTCCAGATGGCAGCGGACGAATTGATGCAAATCAACTATGCGATGAGGCTGACGAGGTGAAGCTCGCGAGATCGGGCCAGCAGGAACGAGGTCTAAAGCAGCTGGAGATAAAAGTGATGGATACAACAACCCATCCAGCTTGCGATGTTATACGTGCTGATCTATCAAGATGGGGTTGCCGTCAGGGTCAGCGATGGAAAAGCTGGCGGGACCATTCGCACCGCTGATTGACTCTTGCACGATGGCTATTCCTTGCGCTTCAAACTGCTGCCTGAGGTCGCGCACATCAGTGAAGCCATCGATATTTTGGGCGCTTTGATTCCAGCCCGGATTGAATGTCAGCATGTTTTTTTCAAACATGCCCTGTAACAATCCAATATTGGTATTGCCATTCTTCATGATCAGGAAATTATGGGATTCGGCGCCGGCAAATACCTCGAATCCAATTTTTTCGTAAAACTCTTTCGATTTCTGCAAGTTTTTCACTGTCAGACTGACTGAAAAGCATCCCAGTTCCATAATCTTCTCCACGAATTGATTTTTTTTGGTGTTGCTCGTCGCAGGAATTTGGGTTGGTTGCGAGGCGTAAACTGTCGGCTTTGCGCTCACGGCTACGGAAAAAATTTCAGCATCCCCGCTACACGTTCAAGCCTTCTTGCCATCCTTTTCCCGGTGCGAGCAGCCTGGCCAGCAACAGGGACGGCGCTTGCCGTTTTTCAAATCGGTCAGCACGCGTTCCTTGCGTTTGTGCCTGGTATCCGGTTTCCGGGAATCCTCGACCCAACATATCCATTCATTGCGAGCCAGTGGAGTGAGAGTTTCCCACAAACCTCGCGCGACACTGTCCGTTACAAGGATTGATCGTAAATCCGCGGGGACATTGTGCACAACTCCCTGTCCAATTTTCTTAATCGAACCCATATCTTGGTGGTTATGATATTTCCAGGAAGCGACATGCCTCTGACATGGCTTCCGCGTTGGACTGCTTAGTGGGGATTGACACCGCCTGCACCATGACCGGCTCCTTGCCCTGCACCAGCATCACCATGTGCCTGTCCGTGATTGGCGCCATGCTCTGCGTCAGCGTCGCCATGCTGTGCCGCATGGTGTTGGGCATGCTCGGCTGAATCCGCATGGCCCTGTGCAGCACCGTGTTCTGCACCATGTTCAGCGCCATGGGCTGCACCATCAACTGCACCACCATTACCATGTGCAGCGCCATGACCGACAAGCGTGTGATCCTGCGCTATCGCAGTACTCTGCAGCAGGGTAAAGGTAATTACGGCGCTGGTGAAAACCGCGAGTTTCTTGCCGAACTCAAAATAATTACTCATCATTGTTTCTCCAATTGAAATCGTTCATGGCTGTGTCTAACTGATTGGTGCATGTTAACTCTTTTCCGGATTACGAACACTCTATGGAAGTGCCAGGGTAACCAACTTTGCATCCCCGCCACCACCTATTGCAATACTGATGTACTGTTTGCCATTGGCCATATAGGTCATCGGCGTTCCCGCTGGCGGCAGGGGCAGATCAATTTCAGCGATGACATTGCCGGTAGCCTTGTCAAAAGCGCGCAACAGGTTTCTGTCGTTGTCACGTTGAGCAAGGAATAACAAGGTGCGCGTCAACACCGGACCCGTTCGGCTGCGGCTACCCACCGGACCTGGATCCAGCACGCCCTTGGCGATAATCTCCTGGCGCTCGCCTTCGCCGTGCGCAACCATCCAGGCGTGTTCTCCTGTATTCAGGTCGATTGCCGTGATGCGACTGTAAGGTGGTTTGGTCAGCGGCAAGCCCTGCGGACCATCGACTGATTGTGGGCCACCGCGCACATAGCCCATCTCTGCGCGTTCCCGCGCGGCCTCCCTCAGCTGAACGACAATCGGCGAAGAGGCGGACGGGATATAGTAAAGACCCGTCTCCGGATCGAATGCGGCGCCATGCCATTCAGCCCCACCGGCCCAACCTGGAAACTGGATGGCACCGCGCAGGGAAGGCGGTGTGAACAAGGGACCGTAGTCATACTGTTCAATGATCTGCAACGCTTCATTGCGCAGCTCAGGTGTAAAATCGATCAGGGTCTCATCACTGATACCCTGTGGTTCGAAGGCTGCCGGTTTGGTTGGAATAGGTTGGGTGTGTGCCGCGACTTCATCGGGCACACTGCTCGGTGGGACGGGCGTCTCTATAATCGGCCAGACTGGCTCGCCTGTATAGCGATCAAAAACATAGGTATAACCCTGCTTGGAAATCTGCGCCACCGCCTTGATGGCGCGACCATTTACAGTAATGTCTACCAGCGTCGGCGCGGCAGGCAGGTCATAGTCCCACAAACCGTGATGCACCATCTGGAAGTGCCAGATGCGCTCGCCGGTTGCAGCTCGCACTGCCACCAGGCTTTCGGCAAAGAGGTTATCACCTGGTCGCTTTCCGCCATACCAGTCGTTAGTGGGTGTGCCAATGGGGATATAGACGATCCCGGCTTCATCATCCGCGCTCATGATGGTCCAGGAATTGGTATTGCCGGTGTATTCCCAGGAGCCATCCTGCCAGGTGTCATTGCCAAACTCGCCTGGTTTCGGAATGGTGTGAAAGGTCCATTCCAGCGCTCCGGTTTCGGGATTGAAAGCGCGCACATCGCCGGGCGGCATTTCAATGGAACTGGGCCCGTCAGATATGGATGAATTCACGATGACCTTGTTATTCGTCACCAGCGGCGGGGAAATTACGCCATATTCCCGTCGATTCACTTCCCTGCCCAGACCCAAAGTCAGGTCGATCCTGCCCTCGCTGCCAAAGCCTGTATCTGGCAGGCCCGTCTGGGCATCGACGGCATACAGATAGGCGTCGTAAGTGGCGAGGAACAAACGCCTCTTGTCGCCCTGTTGCCAATAGGCCACTCCCCGGGTGTTGTATCCCAGATTCAGTGGCCGGCCGGTTTCCCAGGCGCGAGTGTCGAAGGACCAGAGCTGTGCTCCGCTGGCGGCATCCAGTGCCACGATGCGTCCGAAAGAGGTGGACACATACATTACGCCATCCACCACCAGCGGCGTGGCCTTGTATGCAGCAGGCACCGCACTGTTGTTGCCTGCCGCCAGGTTGGCGGCGACAGTTTCGTTATCCACACTGTCCCAGCTCCAGGCGATGGCGAGGTTACCCACGTTGCCTGCATCAATCTGGCCCAGGGGCGAGTATTTGCGGGAACCGTTGTCACCTCCATAACTGGACCATTCCTGGGCATTGGCGGTAACAGACAGCAGAATTAATACGCTACTGGACAGGATATTTTTGGAGACTTTCATGGCTCTCTTTTCCCGTGGGTAATGACACCAGCGCGAGGCTAAAGATTGGGGGCGAGGTGTCTGTTTAAGATAGACCCGAATGTAGCCCCGTGACACAGCAAAGTCCACAGCGGGGGCGGCCAGAAATCCCTCGACCTGTCCCGTTTGTCTCTGCCCTTGTCTCCCTGGCGTGAATCGCAGACCAAAGCGAGCTCATTGTTCCTCAAATAGGCGAGCGCATAGCCAACTTTCTGTGGCATGCTTGCAACCTACTCGCTCTCAATTACAGGAACGAAAACTATGAAATTTGCACAACTGACTGCTTGCTTTACGTTCTGCCTGATTGCTGCAGGCGCATCGGCACAGGGTCGCTCCATGGGCAATGGCCAGAACAACTGGATCAATATTGATGGCGTAGTCCGCGAGGGCGGCGTTTTGACATTCAAGGATATGCAAATAAAAGGCAATGGCTGGCTCGTCATTCATCCGTTTGAGGACGGCGCCGAATGGTGACAAGTACGTTGACGCTGCTTACCTGAATTCCGGCAAGAATGAGAACGTAAGCATCGAGGTGTACAAGGGCCTGGCCGCTGGCGAGATGTTCATCGTGATGCTGCACAGCGATTCCAACGCCAACAAAGTCCTCGACTTCGTGTTTGTCGATGAACAGAACGTGATGGACCGCGCCGTATTCGAAGGGACCACGATGATTGGGCACGCGATCGCCGCTCCCTGATTCAACGCTATCACTCTATGGACAGGCGACGGTTTGCGCATTGATCTTGGCGACGTCGCCTTGGTGTCATTGCAGTGGCGTCATCGGAGTGCTTTCGCAGTCGTAGTTTCGCAGCCCTGATTTCGCAAAAACAGTCTGCACTGCCTCTAAACAGAGTCAGGCAGTCTCGATCAAGTCTCGCCGAATCTCCACTCCCAATCCCGGTCCCTGTGGCATAGCCATGAAACCCTCAGCGTCAACCATTGGCGGATTTTCCATTATCGCGAATGCGTGCTCATACGCGGCGATTGGCGGATCGTTAAGTATTTCGATCCACGGACAATGCGGCCAGGTACCTATCATGTGTAATTGGGCGATCGTGCCGAGTTGACCCCCACCATGATGGGGCACCACCAGTTTGTGATGCGCCAGTGCCAGAGCAGCCACTGCACGCAAACCCTGGACGCCTTCTGTCACCAGAATTTCCGGCTGCAGGAAGTCATACACACCCTTCTCAATCATCCACAGGAATTCCTGCACCCCCTGGTTGTTTTCCCCGCCCGCCAGAGGAATATCCACCATTCGATTCAATTCCGCGAGACCATCGAAATCGTAGCGACGCAGTGGCTCTTCCAGCCAGTAGACGTCCATCTCTTTCAGTGCGCGGGCAGTATCCAACGCGCGCGTGAAATCCTATTGCACGCCGGGTTGCCAGATGCCACTGGATTGGGCCTGATTGGCATCGGTCATGATAGTGAAGTCATTTCCCACCGCAGCTTTCACTCGTTCTATGGTGCGAATGTCTTCTGCCATGGTTTCATGGTGCAGGCGAATCTTCATGCCCTGCCAGCCTTCGGCTTGCATGCGCAGCGCCATGTCGGCGCGTTCCTCGGGTGTCGACAACTGGATCATGCTCGCGTAGGCAGGCACCTTGCCTTGCTGGGCACCCCATAACTTGTACAGTGGCTGCCCTGCCACCTTGCCCACGATGTCCCACAAGGCGATCTCTGCGCAGGCCACATCACGCCAATTTGACGCAGCGCCATTGGTATAGCGCATGCGGTGCCCCAGCGCTTCATTGTCGAAGGGATCTTGTCCAATGAGTAATTGACGCATCTGCGCCAGCCCACCCTGGCTCAATCCTGGTGCGATACCGGTGATGCCATGATCTGTGAATATCTCGGTGACAGTGCCACCACCGATGCTGCGCATGGAAGGTTGGCCTGGCGCCCAGGCGGACTCCATCATTCCAGTCTCGCCAAGCGTCCGCATGCGGTAAACGCGAATGTCTGTAATTCTGGGGCGCGCACTTTGTGCCAGACCCAGCGCCGGGAACATGAACGGTAACGAGAGTGAGGCGAAAGTAGTACCGAGTTGCTTGAGTAGTTGGCGACGCTGCATTGAAGTCTCCCTGCTAATCTTTGCCGGAGTATACAAAGGATCTCTCTACAGCTACAGCAGCGATGGCAGCTCTTGCAGCTGCTGCGACCGTATTGCCTCCAACAGAACCCGATAGTGGCTGCGCTCCTGGCTCGAAGTACTGAATTCCACAGCCTTGCCAAGAGCTCGTCTGCGTTCTTCCGGTCTGCCTTGCAACTCCATGAGTTTGGCGAGCGCCGCAAAGTAAGGAGCATAATGCGGCAGGTCAGGAGCCAATTCTGTAATCAAGGTTTCTGCTGCAGCTGTGTGTCCAAGCATCATCAAGGCAACAGCATAGTTCAGGCGAATTACGGGACCATTCTGGATGGCCAATAACAATTGATACAGACCGACGATCTGCTGCCAACTGGTTGCATTGGCCGTGTCTGCAAGGCAATGCACGCCAGCGATGGCCGCCTGCAGTTGATACTGTCCAGGCGGCCCAGCACGCAGGGATTTTCGCAGCATGATATCTGCTTCGGAGATGCTTTGTTTGCTCCACAGCAATCTGTCCTGATTATCCAAGGTCACGAGGCGTCCTTGCGTGTCAGTACGCACCTTCCAACGTGCATTGTGAAACAGCATCAAGGCCAATAACCCAAAATTTTCAGGATCAGGATAAACGCGGCACAGGGCACGAGCCAGGGATATTGCTTGCCGGCACAGCAATGGATCCAGTAACTCTCCCTCAGCGCCGAAATAGCCAGCATTAAACAACAAATACAAACTTGATTGCACAGGCGGCAGGCGAGCATCGAGCAGAGACGGCAGCGGAAAATCAAACCCAATACCGGAGTTGATAATTTTTTGTTTGGATCGGGTAATGCGCTGCTCAATAGTTTTAACAGGTACCAGCATGGCTTAAGCTATAACAGCTGTATCGAGGCCAGCAACAAACTTCAGGCTCATGGCTAATTGGTTTTCTGCTGACAAGGCTGGGTGTGCACACAAGAACATCAAACGCAGTACATCATTTTCTACCAACGATGCCTCTATCACCGCGAGTGCCTCAAGACCTTGCTGCTCCTTATCTGACTCATCGAACGCGCTGAATCTGGCCTGCCTTCTGAAGTCATCCCGAAACCGATTGAGTCCGACAGTCACCAACCAGATGGCAGGATGCTGCGGCAACCCTTGTTCAGGCCATTTTTCCAGTGCTACTAGGATCGCGTCCTGCATCATGTCTTGCGCCAATGACAGATTGCCCAAACGGCGAATTAACGCCGCCTGGGCTTTGCTGTAATGCAGCCGAATGCACTGTTCTATCTCCGACATCAGGATTGACAGGCTGCACCTCAGCGTCTGTAGTTATCAGCAATTTTGATCAAAAACCATGATAGGCCGCACCTCGATCGAACCGTTGCGGCTGCTTGGTATTTGGCTCGCCAATGCGATGGCTTCATCCAGATCCTTGCACTCCAACAGATAGTAACCGCCCAATTGCTCTTTGGTCTCTACAAAAGGTACATCCGTGATCAGGGTCTTGCCTTGCCGCACTCTCACCGTAGTGGCCGACTCGGTTCGCATGAGCGCTTCGCCACCCAGCAATTTGCCCTGCTTTCCGACCCGATCGGTGAACGCGAAGTATTCGCCCATGATGGCTTGCTGCTCCGCTTCAGATCGATCAAGCCAGTCTGCTTCCGCTTCGTAAATCAAACATAAATATTTCATGGTTGGTCTCCCTTTATAGTTTATTCACACCAGTCACGCTTGAGTGAGCCTGGATTGCTGGCCCCGCCAAAAGCGCAAACTTCAATTGGTAGACGAATGGGCGCAGCAAAATCCGACAATGATCTGCAAAAAAGCCAACAAATAGACAAAATTCCGTATAACCACCTCAGGCGTTCCAGGCTCTATACCGGTTACAACTGCAGTTTGATACCGCCGTTAATGACGAATCCATCGAGTGGTGCATAAATGTCAGCAAATTCCGGATTCGCCAAGGTGCCCGAAAACAGCGGGCCATAGCGCGTTTGCCGGGTGTCTGTCAGGTTTTCCAAATTCAGGAACAGGGAAAAATTCTCTGCAAAAAACTTCTCCATCATCAAGCCCAGAATCCAGTAGTCCCTGCTATCACGGCCAGAGCTAAGGCGCTGCTTGCCATAGTAGTAAGCCTCCAGTCCCACTCGAAAGTCCCCTTCACTCTCATAGACGAGCATGGTGTTGAGACGATCTACCGGTACCAGCGGATAGTCGACGACCTCTGCTGACTGATGTTCACGCACATCGGCATGGGTATATCCCAGCACCAGTTTCAGCTTATCACCGCTCCAAACTGCATTGATCTCGGTGCCACGCGTGTCGAGAGTGTCATGGGGTTGGGCAAACTCGTAGCGACCATGCTCCTGCGGCACCAGACGCAATGGATCATCGACTCGCGTATAAAATAGCAACAGGTTCAGATTCAATGCCAAATCCTCAGCCAACGCGAACCGGTGATTCACATCGATATTGGCTCCGGCAGATTGTTCTGCATCCAGTAAATGTGCCTGCAATGGCAGCACGCCCTCGTATTGCTGCATCTGCGCTTCATCCGTAAACAGTGTTGGCTCCTTGTAGCCGAGCCCTCCGCCAATACGCACGGTAGTAGCGGGAGAAACAGTGAACAGCATGGAAACACGAGGCAACACAAATGTGCCGTAGTCAGCGGCCTGATCAACTCGCAGTCCGCCTTCGAGAATCCAGCGATTCGCCAACGGCAGTGTGCCCTGTATGAAGATTCCCGCCGTGTGACTGTTCGTATCGTTCTGTGGACTATCCTGTTCGCCATCTTTTTGACCATCTTTTTCCAACCCAGGCGCAGGACTGCGATGATCGAAATTCTCTGTCCATAGATTGAAACCCATCCCCCAATCCAGCGCATTCGAAGTGCCGTTGATATGCGCTTCACTGAAACTGGCAGCCTGGGTTCCCGCAAACTCAAATCCGGGTACTGTTAACTCGCGCCTGAAGTGACTGATGCTGTTTTTCAATACCAGTT
>SXGR01374404.1_pt1 | contig 20880 bp, 21 predicted proteins | sample 3174711 | NCBI WGS metagenome assembly SXGR01 (sample SAMN11356860, study PRJNA531348) | freshwater metagenome | isolation source: freshwater sample F1-60 | place: China: Fuxian Lake, Yuxi | collected 2017-12-25 | reverse complement strand
GGAGGGTGAGGTCTGCGCGGAGCTCCCGGAACCTCTTCGTCTCCCCCTGAGCGCGCGTAGCGCGCGATTTGGGGGAGACCGACGCGCGCAGCGCGGCGAGTGGGGGCACCCCTTCTTTTTCGCTGGATCGCGCCTAACCGAACGGCATTGGGCCTAGGGCTCCGGACGGGCTGCTCCGGCTACTTCCGCACGACGACGACGGTGCCGTCCTTGTCTCCCGCCGCGACGCCGTGCCAGCCGTCGGGGAGCCGGGGCTCCGTCCAGCCGAACACACGGTGGGCGTCGATCGGAGACAGGTTCACGCAGCCGTGGCTGCGCGGCTTCCCGAACACGTCGTGCCAGTACGCCGCGTGCAGCGCGTACCCGGCGTCGAAGTAGGCCACCCAGGGGACGTCGCGGAGCTCGAAGAGCCCCTGACCGCGGCGCACGGTCTTGCCCTCCTCGCCATCCTTCGCGTCGACGGCGTGCTCGCGCTCGGACGCGCCGCCGCTGCCGCCGGCGTGGGCGCTCTTCTCGTTGGAGTCCATCGTGGCCGTCACGTGCTTGGTCTTGATGCGGAAGGTCCCGCGCGGCGTCGACTTCGACGTCTTCGGATCGCCGAGGCCGTCCTGACCGGTCGACACGAGCGTGGCGTACACGGGCGTGTTCCCCTCCCAGAGAACCAGCGTCTGGTTCTCGATCGAGACGTCGATCCACTTCTCGCCGCGCGCGGCCACCGGCGGCTTCTCGGACGACTCCTCCGCCACGCGGACGTCCGCGGCCTTCACGAAGGACCCGCCGGCGACCTCGCGATACCAGGTGGCCCCGACCTTCTTCCCCTTGCCGGTGAGCGAGAGGACCTGCCGGTAGGCGAACGCCTCCCCCCGCTTCATCGTCTCGCCGGAGAGCGTGTAGGAGCGCACACACTCCGCCGGACTCCGCTCGCAGCCCTTGCCCACCACGAAGGCGAGCGGTAGCCGCTGCGCCCCCTCGCGCAGCTCCACGCCGTGGAAGGTCGACGCCGAGTCGGGCTTCAGCTTGGAGACGGGTACCAGGCGGAGATCCGTCGTGACCGCGAACGCGCGATCGAGGTTCTCCGGGCCCGTCGTGAACGCGGATACGACCGCGAGGCCGGTGTGGCGACGCACGCGGTTCGCGAAGACCGCGTAGGGCGGGACGGTGAAGCTCGAGACGTTGGGGATCTTGCGTCCCCCCTGCAGCCAGAACGGGATCGGGTCGAAGCCCTCCCCGTCGGTCTTCGGGTGCAGCGCGCCGGTCTGGGCACCGAAGAGCTCGCCGAAGGTCTGCTCGGTCGACAGGCGCGCGGGCTTCGGGAGGCCGGGCGCGTCGACGTCGTTCGCGCCGGCGGTCACCTTGCTCGCAGCGTGGCCCTTCCGGCTCCAGAACGCGAGGTTCTCCTTCAGCTTGAACTCGCTGGCGATCTGCTCCTCCTTCTTCGGGACGCGGAGGTACTGCGGCGCGACCGAGCGGACGAAGACGTACCGGTAGGGGAGCGGCCGCGTTATGTCGGGGCGGATGGAGGCCGCGCGCACGACGGGGTTCTGGATGTCGAGCGTGGCGTCCTCACCCGCGCACACGTACCCCCGCGGCGCGATCCGGTAGAAGCCCCCGGGGCAGCCCTCCGTCCCGGCGGGCTTCGCGTCCCGCGCGACGAGCGCGCCGAGGCGGAGGTACCCGAGCTTCTTCGCGGAGCGGGAGGGCCTCTCGAAGACCGTGGCGGACAGCGTCGTGATCCCGAGCTTCGGTGCCGTCGCGACGTCGATCGGCGTCGTCGGCTCGACGTACCCCGACGCGATCGCCAGCGACGGCGGCGTCGGCGACGCGTTCTTGTTGCAGCTGCCCACCCCGAGGGCGAGCGCAGCCAGGACCGGGAGGCACGTGAGGGCCGTGGTGGTGCGCATTTCGCCGAGACTAGTCACCCGCCGAAAAGGGCCAACTTTGCGGCGAGGGGGTCGGCGCCGTACGCTAGCGGTCGCGGTCCCGGAAGAACGTGGCGAGCGCGGGCCAGAGCCCCTTCGACGCGGCCCTCGACACCACGGCCCCCACGTGCCCGCCGGCGAGGTGGAGGTGGTGCTTGTCCAGGGACGTGACGTGGTCGAGCAGCACGCGCGCGCTCTCGTGCGGCACGATGCCGTCGTGCGCGAACGTGACCACGTACACGGGGCACGTGATGGCCGACAGGCGCGCCGGACGCCCCAGCAGGCGAAGCTCGCCCTTCACCAGCGCGTCACGCTTGTAGAGCTCCACGATGTACTTCTCGAAGCACGCCCCCGGGAACGACACGTTGTCATGGCCCCACGTCTCGAGGGCGAGGAAGCCATCGAGGAACTCGTCGTTCCAGGCGCGATCGAGGAGCGCGACGCTCTTCGACAGGCCGAGCGTGGGGCGGATCATGTGGAAGGCGCCCTGCAGCAGCTGCCAGGGCACGTTGCCGAACGCCCGGACGACCGCGTCGGGCCTGAAGGTTGCGCTGCGCGTCCACGCCGAAAGGGGCCCGTCATCCTCGAACCGCACCGGCGCGGCGAGGAGCGCGAGGGACGCGATGCGGCCTTGTTGCACCGCAGCATGCACGACGGCGAGCGTGCCGCCGAGGCAGTACCCGAGGACGTGCGCGCGGTCCGCGCCGGCGATCCGGGCCGTCCGACGTAGCGCGCGGTCGAGGTACCGGCCCGCGACGTCGTCGAACCCGAGGAAGCGATCCTCGTCGCCGGGCGTGCCCCAGTCGACGACGAACACGTCGTGTCCCTCCGCGACGAGGTAGGCCGCCAGGCTCTTCCCGGGGAGGAGATCCATGACGTAGTGCCGGTTGATGAGCGACGGGACGAGGAGGACGGGGCGGCGCCATCGTGGGGCGACCGCGGACCGGTAGCGCAGGAGGCGCCACTTGTTCTCCTCGAACACGCAGTCGTGCGGCGTCTGCCCGACCGGAGGGCGGGCGCGGCCCGCGAGGCCCGAGAGGTTCGCGAGCCGGCGCGCCCACTTCTCGCGGTCCGACGGGTAGGGCCGCGAGCCCGTCACGCGCGAGGCCCCCCCCCACGCGGGTCGTCGTAGAGCGCCTCGAAATCGGCGCGGAACGCCTCGTACACCTTCTTCCTGCGGACCTTGAGGGACGGGGTGAGCAGCTCGTTCTCGACGGTGGGCGGCCGGTCGAGCACCACGAACTGCTTGATCGTCTCGTAGCTGGCGAGCCCACCGTTCACGCCGTCGATGCGGCGCTGCAGCAATGCGCGCCGCGCCTCGGCCCGCCCCTCCGCGGGAACGCCCGCGAGCTCGGCGTCGAGCGCGGCGTCGTTCGGCCACACCCCGAGCACGAGGTAGCGCTTGCCGTCCCCGTACACGACGGCGAACGCGATGAACGGATCGTCCTTGAAGCGGATCTCGATGTTCGCGGGGGGCACGTTCTTGCCGCCGGCCGTCACCAGGATGTCCTTCTTGCGGTCGACGATCTGCAGGAAGCCGTCCTCGGTGAACCGCCCCACGTCGCCCGTCTTGAACCAGCCGTCCTCGGTGAAGGCCTCGCGCGTGGCCTCGGGATCCTTGTGGTAACCCGAGAACACGCTCGGGCCGCGCGCGAGGACCTCGCCGTCCTCCGCAAGGCGGATCTCCACGTGCGCGAGCGGCCTGCCCACGCTGTCGAAGCGGAACGCGTCGGGCCGGTTCAGGGTCAAGGTCGGGGAGGTCTCCGTGAGCCCGTAGCCCTCGATCACCAGGACGCCGTGCTCGTGGAAGAAGTCCTTGATCTCGCGCTTGAGGCCCGCGCCGCCCGACAGGCAGAACCGGAGGCGGCCGCCCGTCGCCGCGAGGAACGCCGCGCGGCGCGCATCGGGAGTGGGCGCGTGCATCGCGCGGAGGGCGAGCTTCTCCCAGTGCGACGGGACGCTCATGAACACGCTCGGCCGGACCTCCGGCATGCGCGCCAGACACGCGGCTGGATCCGACAGGTAGGTGACGAACCCGAGCGTGTTGCCGACGCACATCTCGCCGAAGCCGAAGATGTGGCTCATCGGCAGCCACAGCAGGTCCGTCGCCTGCTCGTCGAGGAGCGGCGCGTTGGACTCGAGCCAGTCCCGCCCGTTCGTCGCGACGTTGCGGTGCGTGAGGGGCACGCCCTTCGGGTTCCCCGACGTGCCGCTCGTATAGAGCATCACGGCCATCCGATCGATCGAGACCGCGTCCATGCGCCGCTCGAACGCGCCGGGATCCTCCAGTTCGCGCGCCCGCCCGATCGCGCGCGCCGCGGACCACGGGTGGATCCTCGCCTTCACGTCAACGGCGTCGGGCGCGCCGCGCCCCTCCGCACCCGCGGCCTCGATCGCGGCGTCCACGTCGAGCCCGTCGGACAGGAGCACGATCGCGACCACGTTCGCGAGCGCGCCCCACGCCCCGATCGTCCGCGAGAGGAGGGCCTGGGTGTCCACGAACAGGACCCGCGCGTCGCTGTGCGACACGACGTACGCCGCCTGCTCGGCCGTGGACGCGGGGTACACGGGCACCATCGCGCCGCCGGCGGCCTGGATGGCGAGGGCCGCCGAGGCCCACGCGACCGAGTTCGGCGCGTAGATGGCCGCGCGGTCGTCCGACCCGAGGCGGGGCGCGAGGAACAGGGCGATCTCGCGGATCTCCTGCGCAAAGTCGCTCCACGTGACGGGGCGCCACGCCGGCCCGTCGGGGACCATGAAGCGCGTGCGCGAGCCTCGCTCGGCGAGGCTGTCGAAGACCGCGCGTGGCGCGATGCGGAGATCTCGTGTGTACGGCGTGACGTCCATGGTTCAGTCCCGGGGGCGGTGGGGTGAGGGGTCTCTGGCATCGTCGAGCGTGTCCTCCAGCCTCTCCTCCAGATCGAGGAGGCGGCTCTCGAGCCGCTGGATGAGGAACAGCGTTCGCTCCTGATCGCGCTTGGTCGGCAGGCCGAGGCCGCCCCAGAGGCCGGCCAGCGCGTCGTCCCATGCGGACTTCGCGCGCATCGCCACGTCGAGCGCGAGGCCGGTCGGGCCGAGCACGACGGGGCTCTTGGTCCACTTCTCGACGTACCGCGCGGTGGCGTCCTCCCACACATCGAAGCTCTTCTTCCAGAGATCCCAGGGGGTCACGGGTGCACCATGCTTTCGGAGCGAGCGAGGGTCACGGGGCGTCGAGGAAGCGAGCGAGGTCGCGTGTCGAGGCCGCCTGCGCCTCGATCATCGGGAAGTGCCCGCACGCCGGGTACACGACGAGGCGCGCGTCCGGGAGATCCTGCGCGAGGCGCTCGCCGAACGCGACGGGCGTCACCTCGTCGTCGCGCCCCCACAGGACGAGCGTGCGATGGCGGATCGCGCGGTACCCGCTCTCCGTGCTCGCGAAGTCGTGGCCGCGCACCGCGGCGAGGGCGGCCGCGACGGTGCCGGGGCGAGCGAGCGCTTCCTCGACGTCCTCGACGAGCTTCTCGGTGACGTGGCGCTTGTCGTGGAACGCGAGGCGCACGCGCACGTCCGGGCACTCCCGGTAGTAGAGCCCGAACAGCGCCTCGCCCACGTGCGGCGCGCGCGCGAGCTCGAAGAACGGCGGGAGCTGCGCCTCGTAGACCCACGCGTCGTACAGCGCGAGCCGCGTGACGCGCTCGGGCGCGCGGATCGCCATGGCCAGCGCCACGGAAGCGCCCCACGAGTGCGCGACCAGGGCCGCCGCCCGCACGCCACACCGGTCGAGAAGCGCGAGGACGAGGGAGGCCTGCGCTCGGGGCGAGTAGTCGCCGGGGGGCCGGTCGCTCCAGCCGAAGCCCTTGAGATCCAGCGCGAGGATGCGACGCGTCCGCGCGATCTCCGGCCAGACGGCCGCCCAGGTGTCCATCGAGGCCCCGAAACCGTGCAGGAAGACCACCGCCTCGGCGCCGCCGCCCGAGTCGAGGTAGCGCACGCGGGCCCCCTCCACGTGGGCGAACGTGGCCGTCCTCGGCTCTCCCGGGAGAGGGCCCTGGTGGAAGGACAGGCAGCCGGCGTCGAGGTGCATGGCGGTGCGAGGCTAGGCCGCGCACCCTAGCGCGGCGTCCGGGCCTGTCAAGCGTGATTGTTGCGCCGCAACAATGTCGTTTGCGCGCGTGCGCCGGCTGGGCTAGCAGGGACGCTTGGAGGCCCGAAACGTGCTCGTCAGGAAGTACCCGAACCGCAGGCTCTACGACACCGAGGACAGCCGCTACATCACCCTCGACGAGCTCGCGGAGAAGGTGCGACGCGGGCGCGAGGTCCTCGTCCAGGACGCCGAGACGGGACAGGACCTCACACAGGCGACCCTGACGCAGATCATCCTCGAGAGCCGCGGCGGCGCGAAGCTGCTGCCGGTGTCCCTGCTGATGCACCTCGTGCGCCTCGACGATGACGCGCTCGGCGAGTTCTTCGGGCGGTACCTGGCCTGGTCCCTCGAGCTGTACCTCGCCGCGAAGGCGCACGCGGCGCAGGTGTCGCCCTTCCCCGGGGTGTCGCCGTTCGGGCCGTTCGCGGCGTCGGGTCCGTTCGGTGGCAGCGCGTTCGGGCGCATGTTCGGCGGCCCATGGGCGCAGGCCGCGGCGTACCCGAGCGCCCCGACGCCCCCCGACGCGGTCGTTCCGCCGCCCCCGCCCCCGCCCGCGGCCTCGCAGGCGGACGACGTGGCCGCCCTCCGTCGCGAGCTCGACGAGCTCAGGCGCGCGGTGACCGGGCCAGCCAAGGGACGCGGGGCCAGGAAGAGGCCGCCGCGAGGACGGTGACCGGCGATCCAGCCTTTGCTGCACAGCAACAATTCGTACCTTGACACGCGCGGTGCCCGTTCGTACGGTGCGGCCGTTCGACACGGCGTTCGTGCTTGTGTCAGCGGTATTCCCCCCCCACAGCAGGACAGGTCCTTCTATGTTCACCGCGTTTGTGCAGTCGCAGCAAATACAGGCCCACTTCAGGAAGTCGATCGAGGACGCGCAGGCCCGGGCGCGGGCCTTCTCCGCGGAGTTGCAGAAGACGGAGGAGAGGGCGGCCGAGCAGTCGAGCGCCGCGATCGACGAGTGGGCGCGCCTCTCGAGGGAGACCCTGAAGTACACGACGGACCTGAACGCGGAGTGGCGTAAGGCCGCCCTCGAGGCGACGAAGCCCTGGTTCTGATCGTCCGCGGACGGGGAGGAGGCGTCGATCAGCCCATCCAGCCGTGGTCCTCGCGCGCGCGGAACGGCCAGGTCCTCCGCCGGGGCGCGGCGGTCGCCCGGGTCGGGTCATGTTCCTCGCTCCGGGGATCACGAGAGCTGTCGGCGAGGACCACGTCGATCCGGGCGGAGCCACGCGCGACCCGGAGGCGCATCTGCGAGGGACGCGGCTCGGGGACGGTCGGGGGCGGCAGGGTCTCGCGATCGTGGAGGCCGGGCGGGGCGTCCGCCTCGGAGAGGGTAGCGGGCCGGGGCATGAAGCGTCCTTTCGGGTGGGCGATCCGGGCTTAGCAAGGCGAGTGCCAGCCTCGCGGGGTCGTGCCGTCGCAGCTAACCGTTCGTGAAGACTACGGTTTCGCGAGGTGAGCGGGAGTCGTTCGCCGTGCCAGTCCGTGCCAGTCACCGATCGGTGACCGGCAGGTCACCGGTACTTGAGCACGCCGTGATCGGTGAGGTCGCAGATGGCGTACATCGCATCCTCGTGCGGCATGCCGCTCGTGGTCACGATCTCGGCGATCGTCGTGCGGCCGTCCACGAGCGAGAGGATGAACTGCGCGCGCACGTCGAGGAACTGCACACCGATCTGCGAACGCGCCATCGCGAGGACCGGGATGTCCGTGGGGGCGAACACGTCGGACTCCAGCGTGCGGAGCTTCGCGTAGTTCTCGCCCGCGTCGGCGAGGCCCATCCGCGAACGGAAGACGTACTCGCGGACCTTGGCGGCGCGCTCGGAGTCCATCCAGGACGCCGACCCGCCCTTCGCGACGTTGGGCTGGCGCACGATCGTGGAGGTGCTCGCCGGGGCCCGGTACGTCGGGAGCTGCGAGGGGCGCGTCTCGGGCGGCGGATCGCTCGCCGGGGGAGGGACCTCGCGCAGCACGACGCGCTTCGCGTGCGCGTCGGTGGACGACTCGTCCGGGGTCCAGGCGAGGGCGGCGTTACCTTGCGTCTTGAGGGCCTTCTTGCTCATGCACGGGTGGATTGCAACCGCAGTGCCGACGCGATCCCCCGAGATTTCCGGAGGATCGAGCGTGGGTGAGCCAGCGGAGCGACGGAGCGCCAGCCCGATGGCGTCGCCCCGCTGACGCCCGCCGCGCGCGCCGGCTCAGAGGCTCTTCACCCAGCGCTCCCAGGCGGGGGCAGCCTCCCTCGGGCTCTTCCCCATCACCTCGGTGAAGGACTTCTCGCCGCTGGGATCGTCCGCAAGGTGATCGCGGAACGCATGGTAGAACGGCCAGAGCTTGCGCTGCTGATCGAGCCACTGGCAGAGGTAGCGCGCGGTGGCGTAGTGGAGATCCTCCCCGGCGCCCCGGAACGTCGCGTCCGACATGCCGAACAGGACGGACATCGTGGCCCTGTCGCGCTCGCCGGCCAGGCCACGCACGAGGCGAGGGAGTCGCCAGTTCTTGGCGCCCGTGATCTCGCCCTTCTTCGGGATGACCGGCGCCTCGTAGAGCGACGCGATGCCCTCGTTCAGCCAGGTAGGTCCGTCGGGGAAGTCCGACTCGAAGAAGGGGTGGGCGAGCTCGTGCGTCAGGGTGCCCAGCCCGAGGCCAGCGTTCATCACCATGGCCCGCGTGCCCGGCTGGTAGAAACCGTAGATGGACATGCACGCCTCGCCCCACGTCTTCTTGCAGTAGGCGTTGTAGGATGCCGCGTCGGCGAAGAGGTACACGCTGATGGCCTCCCGCGGCGGCTTGTCGAAACGCCCGTTGGCGAAGCCCGCGAGCGCGCTGTCGACGAGGCCCACGCTGGCCTGGAAGGCCTGGCCCTGCCACCCCGGCGCGCCGATGAGGAGGAACACACCTCCCACGGGCCGCGTCACGGTCGATCGGCCGAGCTCCAGGGTGGCCTTGGCCTTGCGCGCCCCGAGGTCCGCGGCGAGGTCGTACGAGGGGGGCGGGGGCGGGGGCGGCGGGGTCGCGGCCTGGGCCTCCGGCGGTGCGACCGCCGGGCCGACGGTGGCGGTCTGCGCGGGCTCGCCGGAGGCCATCCGCGAGGGTCCCTGGGGCGTCGGCTCCACCGTGAGCGGGACGGCACGATGCGCGTCCGGTGTCGGCGTCCCGGCGTGCGGCTGGCACGCGAGCGGAGCAAGAGACGCCAGCACGATCCACGACCACCACGCCTTCCTCATGAATCACCTCCGGCGGAGCCTGGGCACCCACGGGGGGCACCACGAGGACACGCGAGGAGGCGTCGGCCATGGGGTCGATTTCGTGACGGCGCCCACGCCTGAACGAGCCTGATCCGCGCGTCCAAACCCGATCCGCGAGGCGCGACGCACGAGATCAGCGCGGAGCGTTTCCAAGCGCCCGCACCAGCGCGAGCTCCTCGGGAGTCACCCGGGAGACGGAGATCCTCGACTTCTTCACGAGGTGCATGTCGCGAAGGAGGGGATGTGCCTTGACCGCCGCGAGCGTGACGGGCGTGGTGAAGGCCTCCACGGGGGCCACGTCCACGGCGCTCCAGTCGTCGCTCGTGGTCGGATCCGGATACGCGGGGCGAACGACCTTCGCGAGGCCGACGATCTCGAGACCGATGTTCGAGTGGTAGAAGAGCAAGACGTCGCCGCGCTTCATCGCGCGCAGGTTGTTCCGCGCTTCGTAGTTGCGCACGCCGTCCCACGCCGTACGGCCGTCGCGGACGAGGTCCGCGAAGGCGTAGACGTCGGGCTCGGATTTCACCAGCCAGCACCCCCTCGGTGAGGGAGCGGGCGTGCGCGGCGGGCCCTTGGGCGTGCGGAGGCTCATGTCGCCATGGTACCCGGTCGCGGCGCAGCGGCGGGGCGTGTACGCTGCGGCGCGTGGCAGGGCTGAAGAAATACGTGGCGGTCGCGGGGACGATAGGCGCGGGGAAGACCTCGCTCGTGGCCTGGCTCACGCGACGCTACGGGTTCGAGCCGTTCTACGAGCCGAACGACGAGAACCCCTATCTCGCCGACTTCTACCGCGACATGAAACGCTGGGCGTACCACTCGCAGGTGTACTTCCTCGCGCACAAGCTCGAGCTCCACCAGGCGCTCGAGCGCGCCACCCGGCCCAGCGTGATCGACCGGACGATCTACGAGGACGCGGAGATCTTCGCGCGGAACGCCTACCTCTCCCGCAACATGAGCGAGCGCGACTGGCAGGTCTACCTTCGCCTCTATGAGGGCATCAAGCGCGCGCTCCGACCGCCGGACGTACTGGTGGCGGTCTCGTGCTCGCTGGCGGCGACGCGAAAGCGCATCAAGCGGCGCGGGCGCGCGATGGAGGCCGCGATCCCGGCCGCGTACCTGCGCCGGCTCCACGGGCTCTACGAGGCGTGGTTCGCGAGCTACGATCTCGGCCCCATCGTCCGCGTGGACACGACGCGACTCGACTACGTGGAGGACCTCGTCGATCTCATCGCGCTCCAGGAGCAGCTCGACGTGGCCCTCGGCGCGCGCCCCTGAGCCACGCGCGCTCACTTGACCGGGCTGATGGGCGCCGTGGTCGTCGAGCCGGCGCCCCAGAACTTGAGGTCCGGGGGCCGGTTCGGGATCGCGATGGCGCGCGTCGTGAGCGGCGCGACCGAGATGTCCACCTCGAAGATCTCGCCCGCGTGGGTGAAGCCATAGACGACGCCGGCCCAGAACCCGACGCCGAACACGTCGCTCTTGCCGAGCGGTCCGAGGTTGTTCCTGAGCACGCCGGTCTTCGGATCGATCTCGACGAGGCAGTCCGCGCAGCCTGGCCCCTTCACGGTCAGGTAGGTCACGCCACCCGTCGCCGACACGAGGTCGCCGCTCGACTCGAAGCCTCCGCCGAGCTCGCCGACCTTCGTGACCTTGCCGCTCGCCGGATCGATGCGGACGTAGTCGCCGCCCTGGTAGCCGACCAGGACCTCGACGGCATCGAGGACGCCGGCGGCGACGAAGGAGAGCGAGTTGGGGAACTTGCCGGAGGCGACGCGGGAGCAGCGCGCGGTGTTCGTCTCGATCACGTGGAGCTCCGTGCCCGTCGAGGCGTAGAGGTTCCCGTCGGCGTCGATCGCGATGTCCGCCACGTACGTGCACCCCGAGAAGAGGCCCACGCGTGTCACTGCCTTCGTGACGACGTCGACGCGGTAGAGGGCGTTCTCGCTGTGGCCGTAGACCTCCTGCGGGCTCGTCACGCCGCCGCCGCTGCCGCCCAGGCCTGGTGTCGGTGTCGCCCCCGCGTCCGTCGCCGGGTCCGCGTCGCGCCGTACCGACGTGGCGCAGCCAGCGAGGAGCGCGAGGAGCGACGGGAGGGCGCGGAGGGCGCGCGTCACGCACGGCCCGCGCGCCGGACTGCGTCTGGCGAAGGCCGCACCTCTGCCGCCTTCCGCAGGCCGGGCTGGGGGGGCGCACCGGATCGGAGCGCGCGGACGCGGGCGCGACAGCGCGACAGTTGTAGAATACATGCTCGCGCGCGCGGATCGCCGTCGGTCGCCCCCTGAGCGCGGTAGGCCCGGAGTAGCCTCACGGACCGGCGCGCGATCGTGTGGAGCCACGCGATCTCCGCGCGTCTCGACGCACGCTGCGCGAGGTCGCACGAGGCGCACGCCGCTTCCCCCGCGACCTCCTCGCCGCACGTGGGGCACCGCATCAACCGACCGACTGCTTCTTCGTGCGTTCCTTGCGAGGCTCCGCCTTCTTCGGGCCAGGCGCCTCGGCGGGCGGGGCCAGCGCGGGCGCGTCCACCGCGCGGGCGGGTTGAACGGCCTCCTGCAGCTTCTGCGCGCTGGCGACGCTACGCTTCAGCGCCTCGAGAAGGTCGATGATCTGCGCCTTCGGCGCCTCGGGCGCGACCGTGACCTCCTGGCCCGCCACCTTCTGCTCCACGGCCTGCATCACGCGCTCGGCGTACGTGTCCTTGAACTTGGACGCATCGAAGCGATCCACCGACAGCTCGGCGATGAGCTTGTCGGCCAGGTCGAGCTCGATGCTCTTGAACTCGAAGCTGCCGCCCGTCTCCACCTCGTCGAACGAGCGGACCTCGTCGGCGTAGTACACCTCGTGGAGCGCGAGGCCCTTCCTGTAGGGCCGGACCAGCACGAGGTTGTCCTTTCCGCGCGTCGTGAAGCGCCCCACCGCGACCTTGCCGGATCGCTCGAGGGCCAGCGACAGGAGCCGATACGCCCGGTCGCCGCCCTTGTCGGGCCCGAGCCAGTACGTCTTCTCGATCGAGATGAAGTCGACCGTGTCCAGCGGGACGAACTCGACGAGCTCGAGGGTGTCCGTGCGCGCCGCCTCGAGCGCCTTGATCTCGGCCTCGGTGAACTTCACGTAGGTATCGCGCTGGTGCTCGAAACCCTTGACCATGTCCTTGCGATCGACGACCTCGTCGTCCACCGGGCAGAAGTACTGCTGCTTCATGCGACCACCGCACTTCGCGTGCAGCATGTTGAAGCTCACCCCCTTCGCGGACGCCGCCGTGTACAGCTTGATCGGGATGGAGACGAGCCCGAAGGAGATGGTGCCGGAGCCGATCGATCGCGCTGCCATGGTGCCCCAGACGATAACAGGCAGGCTGTTCTGGACGCCATTTTCGACGGTAGACGTCCCACGCGTTCAGTGTCAACCGTTCAGACGGGGCCCGACCACCAGGGGGCCGCGCTCCTCACGTTCAGGTGTGCGGGGTCACATTCCGGGGTCAAACGCGGAGGGACTTGGCGTAGGTTGGCACGCTGATGGGCGTTCGTAATAAAGCGTGGGCGCTGTTCGCGGTGTTGGCCGTCTTCACGACCGCGTCGATGGTGGCGTCGCCCAAGGTGGCCTTGGCTCAGCCATCGCTCGACACGAGGACGTGGCGTCCATCGACGGACCCGGGAGCGAGCCTCGTACTCGAGCCGACGCAGGTGCAGGCCCGCGGGGGCTGGGCGCTCGGGACGTTTGCACACTACACGCATCGCCCTGTCGTGCTGTTCCGCCGTGGCTCGGACGAGGCCGCGTACACGCCGGTCGGAAACCTCGTGGGGATGGATCTCGGCGGGAGCTACGGCCTCTTCGACCGCGTCGCCGTCGGCGCGATCCTCCCCGTGATGGTGTACCAGACGGGATCGTCCGGGATGCCTGCCCGCGTGGTCGAGCAGGGCAAGGTGCCGCAGGCGGGCGTCGGCGACGTACACCTCACGCTGAAGGGCAACCTGGCGGACAACAAGGATGGTGGCTTCGGGCTCGCGGCGCTGTCGCGCGTGTCGCTCCCCACGGGCGACACGCGATCCTTCATGGGCGAGGGCGCGGTCACGGCCAGCGCACGGCTCCTCGCGGAGTACTCGCTCGTCTTCGCCGCGGTGCAGGGCAGCCTCGGTTACAAGCTCCGCACGGAGCGACGCACCTGGCCAGAGCCGGACGGTGTGCGCGCGGGCGACGAGATCCCGTGGACCTTCGGGCTCGCCCTCCGACCCAGCCTCCTCGGCGTGGACGAGGGCAACCGCCAGAAGGTGGAGCTCTCGCTGCATGGTGCGCTCCCGGCGGGTCCCGTGGGGCCCTTCGGCGCGGGCGATCCCGGGAGCGCGGTGCTGTCGCCGGTGATGCTCGCCGTGTCCGATCGCGTCGAGATCGGCCGCTTCCGTGACGCTTACGCCGTGGTCGGAGCGGACTTCGGTCTCACGACGGCCCTCGGGGTGCCCGCGGCGCGCGCCATCGTGGGGCTCGGCTGGGCCCCCCGCGAGCACGATCGGGATCACGATGGCGTGCCGGACGACGTGGACCAGTGCCCCACCGACGCCGAGGACGCAGACGGCTTCGAGGACACGGACGGCTGCCCGGACATCGACAACGACGAGGACGGCATCGTGGATCGGGAAGACGCGTGCCCGCACGTGAAGGGCGTCGCGTCGACGGACCCCCGGACGAACGGGTGCCCCGCCACCGACCGCGACGGCGACGGCGACGGCATCACCGACGATGTGGACGCGTGTCCCGACGAGCGCGGGGAGGCGAGCGGGACGCCGGCGCTCAACGGCTGCCCGCAGCGAGATCGCGACGGCGATGGAATCCCGGACCACCAGGACAGGTGCCCCGATCAGCCGGAGGACAAGGACGGCTTCGAGGACGACGACGGCTGCCCCGATCCCGACAACGACCGCGATGGGATCATGGATGTCGATGACGCGTGCCCGATGGTGAAGGGCGATCCCTCCGTGGACCCCAAGCAGAACGGCTGCCCCAACCCGGATCGCGACGGCGACACGTATCCGAACGACGTGGACAGGTGCCCCGACGCGCCGGAGACCTTCAACGGCAAGGACGACGAGGACGGCTGCCCCGACGAGGGCGGCAAGCCGCTCGTGTCGCTCACGTGGGACGAGCGCGATCAGGCGCGCGCGATCCTTGCGCGACCCATCCAGTTCACGGGCCCGGCCGACGCGCCGGACGTCGCGCCGGAGAGCGTGGTCCTGCTCCGGGCGCTCGCCCACGAGCTGCACAAGGAGCGCGGGCTCACCGTCGCGGTCGGCGCCCGCCCCCTCGGAGGCAAGCCCGAAGACGCGCAGGCGGCCAGCCTCGCGCGGGCGTTCGCCGTCGTGCGCGTCCTCGGCCAGCTCACGAACCGTCACGTCGCGGAGACGGTCTCGTGGGAGGCCGTGAGAAAGCTCCCGCCGGCAGGCGCGGAGCCCAACGTCAACTTCCTCTTCCTGTCCGCCCCCGTGGCCATGGAGTCGCGCCGGCTCCCGATGGTGACCGGTCCGTGAGGCCTCGCGTCCTGGCGCTGGCCGGGATGCTGGCGGTGTCCCCGACGGCCGGAGCGCACGCCCAGGTCGCGCCGACGCGCAGGCCTCCCGTCGTCGCGCCGTCGTCGCTGGAGGAGTCGCACGATCTGAGGGCCCACTTCGGCATCGACATGGCGCAGCGGCTCGCCCGATCCGGGGACCCGGAGGATCGCGTGCGCGCGATCGTGCGCGCGGCGTCCACCGCACGAAAGGAGGAGGCGGTCACGTTCCTCGTGGGGCTGGCCGACAGCGGATCGGCGGCGCGCAACGACGGTCGTGCGCTGATCGAGCTCTCCCTCGCGCTCGCGCGCCTGCTGCCCCACGAGAAGGCGGCGCGAGCGCTGCTCGCGATCGTCAACATGCCCGCGGGCCGGGGCGTCGCGACCCAGGGATCGCCGGCGGAGGCGGACACGGACAACACGGGCCGGATCGATCTCGCGCGAGGCGTCGCCGCGCTCGCCCTGGCGCGTTCCGGAGACGCTCGCTCGATCGAGGGCCTCTCCGTGGCCGCGAGAGCCGGATCCCCGGGACAGCCGGCGGCACGCCGCGCCCTGCTCGCGCGGCCGCCGGTAGCGCAGGTCTCGCACGGAACCTCGTCGGCCTTCCTCGCGTCGTACCCGGAGCTCGGGGATCTGCGGACCCTCGAGCCCCTGCGCGCCGCTGCGCGATCGAGCGACGCGGCGGTCCGGTCCCTCGCCCTCGTGGCGCTGGCCCGCATGGGCGACTCGCGCGCGGTCGAGGCCGCGAAGGCGGCCCTGTCGGAGGCTGACGCGCGGGTGAAGATCGCCGGCGCCGAGGCCCTCGCCATCCTCGATTCGGGCGACGCGGCGAAGGCCGTGCTCGACCTCTTCGAGGACGAGGCGACGTCGGCGAGCGCGATCCGCCTGTCGGCGCGCGTGTCGAACGAGGCGATCGTGACGCAGGTCGCGGCGCGCGCGGCGCGTCACCCCGACCTCGCCCTCCGCAAGGCGGCGATCCTGGCTCTGGCGCGCTCGCGCGAGATGCTGGCGGTCCGATCCCTGCTGACGCTCGCCCAGGATCCGACCGTGCAGGCCGACGCCGTCTTCGCGCTCGGTCGCTCGGCGGGCCGCGCGGCGATGACCGCGATCGAGCAGCTCATGACGCGTCCTCCGGGGATCGCTGCCGGTGAGCAAGAGGCCCTCGTGAAGAGGCACGCCGCGCGCGCGTACCTTGTCCGCGCCGTCGTTCGCGGCGAGCGGAGCGCGCGCGCCGAGACCGCCCTCGTCGCGCTTCGGTCGAGCGGAGACGTCCGCGATCGCGAGGTCGCCACGCTCGCGCGCGTCGCGCTCGGCCTCGAGGAGGTCGGCGCGCCGCTCGCAGACAAGGAGCCGAGGATCAGGCGCGCCGCGCTGATGGGGCGACACGCGCTGGGTCCCGCCGCAGCGGGCGCGCAGGTGCTCGGCCTCGCGGGGCACGACGAGGATCGCCTCGTGAGGGAACTCGCGATGTTCGCCATCGCGCAGGACCCGGGCGCGCCGCTCCCGATCACGCTCGCCGCGCTCGAGGCGCGCGCGGGGTCCGCGCAGCCAGCGAGCCCCATCGCGGCGATGATGTTCGCAGCGCGCGCGGGCGATGCGCAGGCCGAGAAGGTCTGGAAGCTCCTCGCCTCGCGCACGCCCCTCGTGCGTGAGCACGTCGCGCGAGGCCTGGGGCGCTCCGAGAACCCGCAGGCCACCGGTCGCCTGTGCGCCGCTTTCCGCCACGAGCCCGACGCGGACGTGCGGCGCGCCATCGTCGCCGCTCTCGCCACACGAGCCGAGGCGTCCCCGTGGCTGGGCGAGACGCTGGAGAACGCGAGCTTGTGGGATCCGGACGAGGGCACGCGCACGCTGGCGGCCCGCGCGATCGCGCGGCAGCCTCCGCTGGGTCCGCCCGCGACACGCGAGGTCGCGTGGTTCTCGGCCGCGGGCGTCGTCGATCCTGGCGGACCGTCCGCGCTCGCGGGATCCGTCCGGCGCGCCGACGGTGTGGCGGTGCCTGTGTCGTTCGATGGGGACGGCTTCATGGTGCTACCTGGCATCCCCCCTGGCGACGTGGAGCTGGTGCTGGAGCTCCGGCTTCGATAGGAGCGGCGAAAGCCCCGCCGCCTCCAGAGCGTTGAAATACCGGTCGGTTTGTTGAGCAATACGTACAGTGTGGTACAAGGTGGGATACAATGGCTGACACCGACCGCGCCGCTCTCCGTGTGGAGGTCCCGGACCGTTCGAAGGATCATCCTTCGTGGGTGAAGATCGGTGTGATCGCAGCCGTCGGCTTCGTCGTCGGGGTCGCGTGGCCGCGTCTCGTCGGCCTGCAACTCGGTCCCAAGCCGCCGGAGACGGCGCAGTCCGCCGCGTCGGCGGCTTCATCCGGCGCGCCCGCCGCCGACGCCGCGCACAGCGCGAGCGCCGCGCCAGGCCCTGTCAGCGCCAGCGTCCAGGCGACCGCGAGCGCGAGCGCGAGCGCGAATCGCGACGAGGCCCAGGCTCCAGTCATCTCCATCGGGCACGGTAACGTGCTCTCGTGCAAGACGACGGACGGCGAGGGGAAGAAGGGGAAGGAGTGCGGTGCGGTCGCCGGCCTGGACCCGCTCGTCGTCGCTCGCGCGAAACGGCTCTCGTCCTGTCAGGCCGTTCTCGGCAAGACGGGCCGGCTCTCGACGCTCGTTACGCTCGATTTCGCGGCAGGGAAGGCCTTCGTGGAGGCCGGCCGGTCCTCGACCGTCGAGGGCGCGGACGCGATCTCGGCGTGCCTGAAGAAGGACATGCAGGGCCTGGCGATCGCGACCCTCGACCACGAGCATCCCCGCTATGTCGTGGCCTACAACGTGACCCTCACGAAGGCCGCCGGGGAGGACCCGGGCACGACCAAGCCGGCAGCGGCTAGCGTGCCGAGCGGAGAGGCGAAGACCGAAGAGCCCCGCGAGGGCGGCCAGATCACCTGGGAGGTCGCCCTCGTACGCGACGCACCCAAGAGCGGCGCGATCGTCGCGCGGCTCCCTCGCGGCACGAAGGTCAAGCTCGGCGCGAGCAAGGACGGATGGTACCGCATCCAGTACAAGGACGGCGCCGAGGGCTGGGTCTACCGCGGCGCGCTCGGAAAGTGACCCTCACGCGCCGTCGCGGCCGAGGGGGGCCGTGCGCGGACGCCCCTGGGAATCCACGGCAAGGAGCTCCTCCACGCGCTGTTCGGCCTTGTCGAGGCGCTCCTCGGCGACGCGCGAGAGGGTCACACCCTCCTCGAAGAGGCGGAGACTCTCCTCGAGCGGGAGATCGCCCTTCTCGAGCCTCTGCACGATCTCGGTCAAGCGCGCCAGCGACGCTTCGAAGGTGGTCTCCGTCGGATCCGCCACGCCCCTCCCCTACCCTCTCCGTGGCTCGACGTAAAGCCGGCCGCGCCGACCGACGGCGCGCGTCGACACGAGAGGCGAGCGCGAGCGACGCCTCCGCGCGCTCGCAGCCTGGGCCTACTTCACCGTGAAGGCAAGGACGAGAGAGCCCTTGTCGTACGCCTGACCGGCGACGAAGAACGTCTTGCCGGGGCTCGCGGTCACCTCGAGGAGCGGCAGGTACGCAGGCCCGCTCGGCTGGCTGATCGAGGCGGAGAGCCTGTATCGCTTCTCGCCCTTGTCGACGACGACGTCCGACAAGGTGACCTGCAGGGTGCGCCCGTTGGGCAACGTGGTGGACGTGGGCTTTCCCTTCTCGAGGACGAGGGCCTTGCGATCCTTCAACCTGTAGGTCTTGTAGGCGGAGAACGGCGGCTTGGTCAGCTGCGCCGAAGGACCCTGACCCCTCGGGTGCCCCTCGTCGATGCGTGGATCGATGCTGCCCGGCTCCTCGGCCGTCGCATGAAGCATCATCACGTCGATCTTCGCGCTCGCGGTGGCGGCGGTGCCACTCGACGCGGACGGCGCCGGCGGGTCGCCGGCGTGAGCGAGGCCGGGGACGGACGCCGCGAGGACGGCCGCGAACGCGAGCTTGCCGATGTCGAGCAGGTCATTCCGGTTCATGTCATCACTCGCTCCCGGAGGGATCGTCGATCCATACCACGACGCTCGCCGACGAGGCGCTCGACTCGGGCAGCACGAACACCGACACGTTCTGCGGGGACTCGACGCTGTTCACGTCCACGCTGCCGTGCGCCGCGGCGTTCGCGAGCTCCTGCTTCTCCTCGACCACCGCGGCCTGGCTGCCTGCGACCGGAGGATTCGACCGGGCCACCTCGGGCTCTCGCACGACGCGTGTGTACACGAGGGCCGCGGCTGCGAGCGCGAGCACGGCCACGAGGCCCGCGCGCCGCCGGTTCGCCGCCGGCTTCGCGCCATCGTTGCGCGAGCCGATCGAGACGACGTTGCTGCTCCGCTCCACCCTCTCGAGCACGGACGCCGTGACGTCGAAGCCCGCCGGAACACGAGCGAGCGCGACCTCCCGCGTGATGGAGGACAAGGTGAGGATCTGCGACACGACCTCCGCCGCCCCCGCATCGCCTGCGATGACGGCCTCGGCGCGGGCGCGATCGTCGGCCCGCCCAGGCTCGTCCAGCTCGCCGTCGGCGAGCTGCATGAGGAGAAGCATCGTGTCCTTGTCGATCGGTCGCTTCGCGGAGTCCATGTCTTCGCCCGTCCCCTGGGAGGGCCCCTCGTCAATGTGCCTTCGGTCGTCTGGTTGGCTGTTCGTCGTTGGCGACCTGCTCGTCGTAGCAGTCGGCCAGAGCGCGCTGGAGCTTCTGGCGGGCGTGGAAGAGGCGGCTCATGATCGTGCCCTTGGAGACGCCCATGACCTCGGCCATCTCCTCGTAGCTGAGGCCCTCGATCTCACGCATCACGATGACGCCCCGGTGGTAGTCGGGAAGGGCGTCGAGCGCCGCCTGCACCCGCTGCCCGATCTCGCGACGGCGCACCATCTCGGCGGGATCCGCGCCCTCGACGTGGCTGAGAAAGGGAAAGTCGGCCTCCTGGGATTCGTCAGCCTCGAACCGCTCCGCGTCCAGATCGACGAGCTGCCGGCCGGGCTTGCGAATGAGATCGATGCTGAGGTTCGTGATGATGCGGTAGAGCCAGGTGAAGAAGCTGGAAGTGCCCTGGAACGTAGGCAGACCCTTGTGGACCCGGAGGAAGGCGTCCTGGACGAGCTCCCGCGCGTCGTTCTCGTCGCGCACCAACCCGAGCGCGATGGCGAAGGCCCGACGCTGGTGGCGCTCGACGAGCTGGCGAAACGCCGCTTTGTCGCCAGCCTGAGCCTTCGAGATGAGCACACGGTCCTGACCTGCCTCCTTGATGCGTTCCTGTCTCGCGTTGGACGCGGCCAAGAGGCGTGTATTCAAGCCGATTTTGTCGGTGGGGCCGTCGACCATCGAGGCCGGGGCGGGCCCGCCCCCGGGTGCCCTGGCGTCGCCTTCGCTGGCGGCGGGCGGGGCCCCAGGCGCATGGCCACTGGCGTCTCCGTCGTCTGTCGAGCGGGCGTGCGCCACCCGGTAACCTTAGACGAAATGCCCTGCGATATCGAGCATCCTACTCGTCATCGTCGTCGCGCGGGGGACGCCGCTGGTGGGGCGCCCGCACGGGACGCGGGGGATCGGCCAGCCGACCGAGCGTGACCCGCTGGTCGAACGCCTTGCCCGCGCGGACGACACGAACGGTGACCTGCCGGCCCACACCGGCCGTGCTCGCGAGCCACTGCAGGAGGGAGCCGCGTTCGATCGGCTGTCCGTCGAACGCAACCACGACGTCACCGGGCTTGAGCCCGGCCTTGTCGGCCCCCTCTCCGGGCTCGACCGATTCGATGACCGCTCCCTTCTCCTCGCGGTACTTGATCTGCTCACGCTCGTCGGGGAGGAGCTCGCGAGCGTCGCGGATGCGGACGCCCATCGCGCTCCGCGTGATGCGCCCGTCGCGGAGAAGGGCGGGCAGGAGCTGCTTGACCATGTTGATGGGGATCGCGAAGCCGATCCCCTGGGCGCCGCCCCCGCGGAGGGCGGTGTTCATCCCGACGACCTCGCCCTTGAGATTGAAGAGGGGCCCGCCGGAGTTGCCGGGGTTGATC
>SXGR01115515.1_pt1 | contig 20884 bp, 22 predicted proteins | sample 3174711 | NCBI WGS metagenome assembly SXGR01 (sample SAMN11356860, study PRJNA531348) | freshwater metagenome | isolation source: freshwater sample F1-60 | place: China: Fuxian Lake, Yuxi | collected 2017-12-25 | reverse complement strand
GCATCACCGTCATCGGCGGCGCGGAGCTTGAGGCTAACCACGTCAGAGCCCGCACCGGGTTCACTCATCGCCAGCGCACCGAGCAACTGACCACTCACCAAGCCGGGGAGGTAAGCCTGCTTCTGCGCGTCGGTACCGAAGCGGCGAATCTGGTTCATACAGAGATTGGAATGCGCACCATACGAAAGGCCGACCGATGCGGAAGCGCGACTGATTTCTTCCATCACGACACAGTGGGCGAGATAACCGAGGTCCACGCCACCATAGGCTTCAGGCACGGTCATGCCGATGAGGCCGAGGTCGCCGAGCTTCGGCCAAAGATCGCGCGGAAAGGCATTGGTACGGTCAATCTCAGCGGCGCGTGGTGCGATTTCCTTCTGCGCAAACTGTTCCGCCGTCGAACGCAACATGTCGACGGTCTCGCCGAGACCAAAATCAAAATCCATCATCGTCCGGAACCTTAAGGTCAACGAGCAAACGAGGCGCGCATCATCTATCAGTCAACGTCCTTCAGCCAAGTTCACGAATGATGTCGTGACCATCCCAGCCCAACGACGCGTTCCGCACCATGTCATAGAAGCCACGCAGGCCTTCGCTGCCTTCGTAAACCTCGATCATGTGGCCGAGCGTCCTGGTGGCGTCGATGAAGGCGAACTCGGTACCGGTCATCGTTCGAGCGATGGTCGCGATTTCGAACCCACAGGCGTTGTAGTGCGCATAAGCCTCGTGCAGTGAATCGACGATCGTCGCCATGTGATGAAGGCCCGATTCGCCCGACGCATACATATCGCGAAAGGGAGATGGACCTTCCACGTCTTGCTGAACGAGCTCCATCATCACACTGCCCCACTGGCCGTAGGCGGAGGAGTGCACGAACTTGCACTCCTGACCACGGTGCAGCCCGTAAGAGAGCTGGATGCGATTCAGGATGAAGAACGGTCCTGCGCCGAAACAACGGTGGGCATCGAGGGCGGCGATGCGGATATCGGGCACGAAGTAGGCGGTTTGGGCCAGTGGTAGGAACATCTCGCGTCCTCTGATCAGTTCGGCGAATCATTTTTACGCTACATTACGGCGAAACTCACCGGGGAGACGGAATCCATGTCCTTGAAGGGAAAGACTGCGATTGTCAGCGCCGCTGGTCGCGGAATCGGCAAAGGCATCGCCATTGCACTCGCCAAGGCGGGTGCGGATGTGGTCGTGAACTCCTATGGCGCGGATACAACCGCCGCCACTGTTGCCGCTGTTCAAGCGGAAGGTGCGAAAGCGCTGGCGTTTCCCGGTGATATCACCAAGCCCGACGTGATGCTCGCGTGTGTGGATGCTGCGATAAAGACCTTTGGCCACGTCGAAATCCTCGTCAACAACGTCGGTGCGGGACCCAAGGAAGGCAAAGCGCCGGAGCCCGGACCTCTCGGTATGGCATCGATGTTGTGGGACGCGCTTTACGGCCAGAACCTCAAACCCGCAGTGCTCATGAGCGAAGCGGTGATCCCCCACTTCAAAGCCCAGAAGAGCGGCAAGATCGTCAACATCAGCTCCATCGCGGGGCGCGCATCACTCTCCGACAAGATGCTCGAGATGTTTGTGCATCCTTCGTACGGCGCGATGAAGGCTGCACTCGTGAACTACACCCAGACCATGGCGGAGATGCTGGGGCCGTTCAACATCAACGTGAACGCTGTTGCTCCGGGCATCGTGTGGACCGATGCGTGGCTCGGCAATGCAAGCCGCGCGGTGAAGAACATTCCGGAATTTCAGGGCATGGATGCACGGATCTGGTTCGAAGGCATCGCGCGCGGCGACTACCCCCACATCTTCGATCGAACACCGCTAAGGCGAGAGCAGACCGTGGAAGATATCGGCAACGCCGTGGTCTTCCTTGTCAGCGACAACGCCATGAACATCACCGGGCAGACGTTGATGGTGGATGGCGGGATGGTGAAGATCTGATCTTCACCGCCTGTTCGCTTACGAAACACCCAACCCCGTGCGCAGCGACGCCAGCGAATCCCTCACAAACTGCTTCGACACGGTGGCATTCGCGACCATCATGAAACCATGTGGCGCTCCGGGATAAATGTGTAACTCCGTCGGCACACCGGCACGGATCAAGCGGCGCGAGTACTCGAGGTTTTCTTCGAGAAAGAGGTCGAGTGCACCACAGGCAATAAATGTTGGGGGCAACTCAGCGAGTTGCTCCGCACGTGCCGGCGCCGCATATGGCGACACATTGGCGATGCCTGGCTCATGACCGAGTAATGCCGCCCAACCAAACCGGTTCGACTCACGCGTCCATACAAACTCTCCGAGCAACGGCGACGGGTCAGCTGCGGTGACGGTACGGTCGTCAAGCATCGGAAAGATCAGATGTTGAAATCGCACAGACAACTTGCCGCGATCACGTGCGAGCAGAACCGTCGCAGCCGCAAGCCCACCACCCGCGCTCTCACCCGTGACAGCAATACGTGCAGGATCAACACCCAGTTCATCCGCATGGGAATGCAGCCACGTAAGCCCAGCATAACAATCTTCAACCGGTCCCGGATGGGCGGTTTCCGGGGAGAGGCGATAGTCGACGGAAACGGACACGGCACCAAACTCCATGGCATAACTCACATCACTCGCGATCGTCATCTCTGCGGTGCCGATGATGTATCCCCCACCATGGATGTGCAGGATGCCGGGGCGCCCGCGACCCGCTGCTTTCGGTTGTGTGATGAGCACACGAATCGACGGCGCGCCTTCCGGACCGGGAATCTGTCGTTCAGTCACCGACACCGAATCGGGTATCTCAACCGCCTGACGCGCTGACTGCATGGCAGTACGCACCATGGGCAACATCTCCCGGGTGAATTGAAAACCGGGCATTTGTTGAAACATGGGCAAGAGTTCCGGATCGACGAGGTGTTTTGAGCTCATTGAAGATGGGTACGCATGGTCTTTGGTTGGGAACAGCATAAACGGGAATCAGCGTTTCAGGACGATCTGCACTTCCGTTTCGATCTGCTCTTTGAATACGCCCGAAGGACTTGCGAGTAACAAGGCGGCGCGTGCCTCTCGTTCAAAGGCATCGCGATCATCACCAAACTTCGACGGCGGGCTATAGGACATCGAATAAACATGGCCAACAACTGAGTCGATATCGCGCTCGAACTCTGCCATGAAGAAGTGAGATCCCATCAGCGTGAACGCTTCGGATCGGTTGAGTGCCGGTTCGTTCGCGGGCTCAGGATCAGATCTCGGCAAACCCTCTCCGCGCGGGCCGAGGTATCACTCCAAAATCGGATTGAGCAGCGCTTCAGTCGTTTCCGTACGAACCTTGAGACTCGGCCCGATCAGGGCTATTCCACCACCCTCGCGAATCATCGGCGCCAGTTGTTTCAACACAAGATCACGACGCATCCAGTGAAAAGATTGGCCCATCACCACCCCGTCCACCTGCCCCAGTGTGTCGGTGACTTCTTCGGCGGGCATACAAGCCCAGGTGATGTTCGTAAGGCCATCAGCGTCCGCGCGTCGACAGCCTTCGTCGAGCATCAACCGGTTGCGATCAATCGCGAGAACGCTGGCGAGTCTTCGGGCAAACGGAATCGCCAATGTGCCAATACCGCATCCGAGATCGAGGATGCGAGAACGTTCACTCAGACCAAGCGCTTCACAAACAGAGTCGTAGGTTTGTGCCGCATAAGGTGCACGCAGATGGTAATAAGACCAGGCTTCGTCGAACGGAAGGGAGTGAACCATCGGAAGCATCTTCGCGGCTGGGAAGCCGCTCCAACAATACGGAGCGAGCTTTCTAGGTTGATCGGGTTTTCAACCCACGGCGATGATGTTCGGGTCTCTGACTTTCGGAATACCGTCTTCGCTGTTGCGCACGGTCTCCGCCACATGCCGGAACGGCTCTTTCAACATGGTTTTGATTTGCTCACTGGCACCGACACGCTCAAGCGCGAGATCCATACACTTCAGCCACATATCACGCTCGTTGGGGCCGATGGCGAAGGGCTTGTGGGGATCGGTCAGACAAACCGTGCCCTTGACCGCGAGATACACCGGCGGCCCGCCCATCCACTGCGTGAGGTAAGCAGCGAGCATGCGCTTCACGTTGCCCAGATCCTGCGCATGCATGGCACGTATGTGGGCCGCTTCCGGCAACGAATTCATGACGTCATAAAACTCACTCGCGAGTTTGCGAATGCCCTGGTCACCGAGGAGTTCGTACGGTGTGATAAATTCGTCGGTCGTTTGTTCCGTCATGTTGATCGCCTGCTGTTGAAGACTGCGAGGTCGCCACACACAACGCATGTCGACCTGTTGACTACGTCTGCTTCAGGACAATGTCAGGGTCTCGCGATCCAATGATCAAGCAGCATATGAAAGTGCCGCAGCTTGGTTTCGCCGTAGTTGGCGAAGATCACCTCACCCTTCTTCATCGACTTCATCGCCTTCAGCCCCTTCTGGACCTCGGGCATGTTGACCACGTCCTGATTGAAGACCTTGGCAAGCATACCCAATTCCGGTGCGTCCACCCAATCATCGTCCGTACCGAGGTGATGTATTGGCGCGGCGGGTGCCCGCGGCTGTCCGGCGGGGGTCGGCTGCAGGTACATGCATTCCATGATGCACTCTTCCGGATTGTCACCGCGGGGGCGGACGCGATACACGATGCGATGGAAAACTCCCCAGAGATGAAAGTTCGGGAACACGGTTAGGTACATCGAATAGAGCAGTTCTGCGTCGCTGACCTTCCGTCCATGACGTCACCCAGGCTCTTGCGATGCATCTCTCGGGTGGGCTGTGCCATGGTGGCGGTTCTTGCCTTGTGGAATGTCATAGCGCGACGCCAGCAGCCTGCGCTTCGTAGGTGTGACCGGTGAGCGTATGTCGCAGTTTCGTGTAGACGCGCCCGTCTTTGAGCGGCGGGAACTGATTGGGTGTCACATGCGGGCTTGGCCTGAAATTCGGTGACATCGCCCTTCAATAGTTGCCGAACACGTGGCACTTCGTATTCGCATCCCCAGTCGTTTCAAGAATGGTCGGATGGGTGGCGATGACGTGGTAGGCCTCACTGAGCGCCTCCTGCGCGATCAGGTTCGATGAAACCTCGCCAACTTGTCCGGGTTGCGAACGGCATAAAGTCCGTCAATCTGCTCGCCGCGTACATCAAACCCAAGTGCCATCATCGGCCCGCTTTCCTGGTCGAAAACAAGAATGCTCACACCTTCGTTCATCCAGCCAATTTCAACCCTCACCGCATCGAACTTGAGGTCGCGGGTAACTCCAAGGAAGAACTTCGCAATCTTCTGCGCACCGTTGATCGGCCGAAGTGCCGCCAACGCCTTGCCACCGCCATCGCTGACAAGAACTGCCTCCGACCGGAAGAGCGAGGCCAACTCGACCGCGTCATGCATCAGCAGCGCTTTCAAGAACTGCTCCGCGAGTTTTTTCTGTTGTTCCTGAGACGCGCGAAAACGCGGGCGCTCTTCTGCAATCCGTTTGCGGGCGCGGTTTACCATTTGACGTACCGCGTCTTCCCGCTTGTCGATGACCGTCGCGATCTCTGGATATTCAATCTCAAACACATCGTGCATCAGGAACGCCGCACGCTCATCCTGTGCGAGTCGTTCGAGCAAGAGTAGAAACGCCATAGAAAGGTCGTCAGCGAGTTCAAGTTCCGCTTCGACTTCCGGCAACTCCGCGGGTGGATCATCGACCCAGGGTTCCGGAAGCCATGGACCTACATACGTTTCCTGCCGGATTTTTCGTGCACGCAGCGCCTCCAGACATAGCCGCGAAACGGTCGTGGTCAACCAGGCCGCCGGGGAGTCCAGCGTTTTCACGTCGATAGTGGAAAGTCGCAACCACGCATCCTGCACACAGTCTTCCGCTTCCGCGCGACTGCCAAGCATGCGGTAACCAATCGCAATCAGGCGCGAGCGGTTCTGTTCGAAAATGTCCTGCGCGGTCTTGTTCACGCGGCTTTGATCACGGGGATCATTTCGCCCCGCACCTCCAGACGTTCACAGACGTGGGCATATCCGAGTACACGTTTGATCGTCGGGTAGGTTCGCGTCTGCGAGATGGACAACGCGAGCGTCACCAGTCCTTTTTCTCCGAAAGCCTGACGCAACGTTTCACGTTCCGCATCACACGGCGCATGAGCGAGTACCGCGTCGGTAAAGAGGATGGTGGTGTTGATGATCGGTGGCAATTCTGCGTAAGCGCGCGCAATCACCTTGCGGATGAAAGCCGGATCAACCCCGTCTTGAAGCGCCATGTTCACCACGAGCTGTGCACACGGGCCACAATCTTCGTGTTGAATCGTCACCAATCGCGCAGCGGTCCTCGCCTCCTTCGAAATGCCTTCCTGATGTTGGCTCAACAATTGCGCCATCATGAACTTCAGCATCGCGGGGATCGACGCGTCGAGCATCTGATGCATGTAGGTCGCGTCATAGTTCAACGGACGCACCCAGTTATCGATCACACGGTGAAGTATCGCCCTAATCATGAAGTACCTCCGGACGTGAGCGCATCATCCAAACCAGAATCAGGATCGGTGGAAGCTAAATTCCCACGCGATCAAACCAGCCTTCGTGAGCAGCCGAATCGTGACCGTGGCCCCACTCGAGCAGGTGCAAAACCGCATGCATACCGAGAAACACTAAAGCGGGAATCGCTGCCGGCACTCGCCACGCCGACTTCCAGATGCCAAGGCCAAGTCCACCAGCGCTGGCGAGATAGGCGACGCCGATGTCCCGAACGAAGTGAACGTTGAGCGGCCCGGTATGCGGCACCGATGGCAACGACTGGTACCAGGCTTCGGGCATGAAGAGCATGTACAAACCGTTGCCGGCGAGCATGACCACAACCGTCCCCATGAGAACGTTCCACACGATGAATCGATCTCCTTCAGTCATTTGCCCACTTGACGGACAGCCAAGGCTTTTTGTGACGGAACAGACTCGAAAAACGCGAGATTCCGCGCCCGCCCCGAACCCTATCATTCGGTCGCCGGATTGCGTACCTTCAGTCTTCAGTCCGCAGTTATCTATCGGAGGAGTAGGCGTGTCACAGACCGGAAAAGCGAACGCCGGAAATGCACACCCGGCCATCGAGACTCTGGGTGCCCTGAAGTCGCAAGGTTTTCAGCCACTTCCGGTCAAGGTGGAGATGCGCAACAACCTCATCCGCAAACTCAAGGCCGGCGACCGACTCTTCCCTGGCGTGAAGGGTTATGACGACACCGTCATCCCACAGCTGATCAACGCCATCCTCGGCAAACAGGACATCATCCTGCTCGGCGAACGCGGCCAGGCCAAATCCCGCATCGTGCGCAGCCTCACTTCGTTGCTCGATGAATGGACACCGATCATTGCCGGCACCGAAATCCCTGAGGACCCCTTCCGCCCGATCACACGTCTCGGTCGTAACCTTATCGCCGAACACGGAGATGCAACACCCATCGGGTGGCTGCATCGTGATGAACGGTATGGCGAAAAACTGGCGACACCGGACATCACCATCGCCGACCTGATCGGTGAAGTCGATCCGATCAAGATTGCCGAAGGTCGTTATCTCGCGGACGAACTGACGCTGCACTTCGGTCTCGTGCCGCGTCTCAATCGCGGCATTTTCGCGATCAATGAATTGCCTGACCTGGCGGAGCGTATCCAGGTCGGGCTTCTCAATCTTCTGGAAGAACGCGACATCCAGATTCGGGGTCACAAGATTCGTCTGCCCCTCGATGTGTTCGTTGTCGCCACGGCAAACCCCGAGGACTACACCAATCGCGGTCGCATCATCACACCACTGAAGGACCGTTACGGCGCGCAGATTCGCACCCACTATCCTGAAGCCATCGATGACGAAATCGAGATCATGCTGCAGGAATCAGAATCACTCGATCTCGGTGACTATCCGATCAACGTGCCGGTTTTCATGAAAGAGATCATTGCCGAGATCAGCCATGCGGCACGGCGGTCCCCGGACATCAACCAACGCTCCGGCGTGAGTGTGCGGGCGTCCATCGCCAATTACGAAGCGCTGCTCGCCAACGCCATGCGCCGCGCGTTGACACTGGGTGAAACCGAAGTGACGCCACGGGTCTCTGACTTGCCGTTCATTTCACCGTCCTTCCAGGGCAAGGTGGAATTCGAAGCCATGGAAGATGGCCAGGAAGACAAGATCACCGACAAACTGTTCCGAACGGCAGTGAAGTCTGTGTTCGACCGGTATTACGACGTGAACGATCTCGGCTCCATCGCCAACGCTTTCGCAGAGGGGCTTTCCGTCGAAACCGGCGAGAACCTGACGGCTCAAAGCTATGCAGACATTGTGGATCGTATTCCGAGCTTTGGTGCGGTCCTGCAAAACGAGACCACCGGCGTGAAGGCGTGCATCGTCGAGTTCGTGCTGGAAGGGCTGCATCTGCACAAGCTGCTCAACAAGTACACCGTCTCCGGGAAGAGCACCTACACCGCTTAAGCGAGTCCCTATCGGAGGTCGTCATCATGAAGTTGCCACGAAGACACCGCTTCTCCCAGTGGGATGGTTCGCAGCGCACACCGCTTGATCCGGATGAAGTCATGGGCGCCCTCGCCAACGATCTGATGGAGTACGGCGATCTACGCTGGGCTATGCGCAACCTCGCCTCTCGTGGCATGAAGATTCCGCAAGGTGGATACCTCAAGGGCTTGCGCGAAATGATGAAGGAGCTCCGGGATCGCAAACGTGCGGCGCTCCAGCGTTATGACCTCTCTTCCATCTTCGAGGGCTTTCGCGAGCGACTCGAAGAAACCCTGAAGATGGAGCGTGAGCGTATTCAGGAATGGCTCGACAAGCCCGACAGCGAGGATTCGCTCTTCTCCGACAACGTGCTCAAGCAAGTGGCGAAGCGCAACAGCGAAACTCTCGATGCGCTTCCCAAAGACCTTGCCTCACAAATCAACCAGCTTGAAAAGTACGAGTTCCTGAATCCCGACGCTCAACGCAAGTTCCTTGAACTCTTGAATGAACTGCGTAAATCCATGGCCTCAACGTTCTTCCAGGACATCGAGAACATGGTGAAGAACATGTCCGATGGCGACATGAAGCGCATGAAGGACATGCTCAAGAACCTCAATAAGATGATCGACCGCAAGGCCAACGGTCAGGATCCGGGGTTCGAAGACTTCATGCAGAAGTTCGGCGACATGTTCGGTGACAATCCGCCGAAGAACCTCGATGACCTCTTGCAACAGATGCGTGAGCAGATGGCCGCCGCGCAGTCGCTAATGAACTCCATGTCCGCACAACAACGTGCGCAGTTGCAGGCGATGATGGCCGGTCGATTTGGTGATCCGGCGCTCAACGAGCAACTGCAGCGATTGGCCGAAGCGCTCGGTGACCCGGGTGGTAGCCAATACCGATTCGGTGGTGATGAATCTCTCGACATGGACGCCGCCATGCAGCTCATGCGTGAGCTCTCCAACATGGATGAGATGATTGATCAGCTTACCGATGCTGAACGATCCGGCAGCCTCGACAATCTCGATGATGATCTGTTGAAAAAGCTGCTTGGAGATGAAGCCGGCGAAGACCTTGAGCAACTCAAACAGCTGCTCAAGGCACTGGAAGAAGCCGGTTACATTCGTCCAACCGATGACAATCGGTTTGAGCTGACACCCCGCGGCTCACGTGTCATCGGTCAAAAAGCGCTTGGCGAAATCTATGCACGGCTCAAGAAACAAAATCTCGGCAACCACGCGGTACCAGAAGAAGGCCGTTTTGGTGAACGACTGGAAGAGACCAAGCCCTACGAGTTCGGAGATCCCTTCCACTTGCACATGCCACGCACGATCCGAAATGCGATCAATCGCAATGGTCCGAGCTTGCCCATTCAACTTGAACACGGTGACTTCGAGATATATCGCAGCGAACTGGTGAGCTCAACCGCGACGGCGATGTTGGTGGACTTGTCATGGTCCATGGCGCTGCGTGGTTCGTTCCAGGCGGCGAAGAAGGTGGCGCTGGCATTGCACAACCTGATCACCAGCCAATATCCGAAAGACAGTTTCTACATCATTGGCTTTGCGGCCTACGCGAAGGAACTCAAAGCCCACGACCTGCCCTATCTGCAGTGGGATGAGTACGTGCTCGGCACTAACATGCAACACGCACTGATGCTCGCCGAGAAGCTGTTGTCGAAACACCAGACGGGCAGCAAGCAGATCATCATGATTTCTGACGGTGAGCCGACGGCGCACCTTGAAAACGGTGAAGCGCAATTCGCCTATCCACCGACACCACGTACTATTCGTGCGACCTTCAAGGCAGTGAAGCACTGCACGACGCGGGGCATCGCCATCAACACCTTCATGCTCGAACAGAGTTATTACCTGAAGGCGTTTATGGATGAGATCGCACGCATCAATGGTGGGCGAGTGTTTTACACAAACCCTGAAGACCTCGGCGAGTACATCCTCGTCGACTATGTGGAACACAAACGTAAACGTCTGGCGAGGAGAGGCTGACCGATGGCGGGAAAGTACTTTGAAGAATTGACCATGGGTATGGAGTTCACCCACCAGCCTTCGCGAACGGTGACTGAGACTGACAACCTGTTGTTCTCTGCGCTCACGATGAATCCGCAACCGCTGCATCTCGACGCGGAATTCGCCAGCAAAACTCAACACGGACAGATCCTCGTCAACTCGATCTTCACGCTGGGTTTTGTCGTTGGGGTGTCCGTGGGCGATACCACGCTCGGCACAACCCTCGGCAATCTCGGCTTCGACAAGACCACGTTTCCGAATCCGGTATTCATTGGCGACACCCTCACGGCACGCACTAAAGTGGTCGAAAAACGTGAGAGCAAGTCCAAGCCTGACCGTGGGGTGGTGATCTTTGAACACACCTGCACCAATCAGCGTGGCGAAGTGGTGTGTGTCTGTTTGCGTGGCGGCATGATGCTGCGCAAGCCCGCATGACAAGAGCACGCACTGCGGGCGCTGATCGGTTGCGCCGTTCCCTGCACTTCGTTCCCGGTGCGAACGAAAAGATGTTGCAGAAGTCTCTTGAGATCGCTGCTGATGGTCTGGTGCTGGATCTCGAAGATGCAGTGACACCGGATCGCAAAGACAGCGCCCGCGAAGTGGTTGGTGGCTGGCTGAAGGATGTGAACTTCGGTCGTCAGGAGCGCACGGTACGGATCAATCCGTTGCATACCCCCTGGGGTCACGACGATGTGCGCGTCACTATGCGTCACCCACCGGATGCGTATCTGGTCCCCAAGGTTTCAACACTCGCGGAACTCAATGAACTCGATGCGCTGGTCTCGAGGTTTGAAAAAGAGTACGGGCACGAACCGGGGAAGGTTGGACTCATCCTCGTAAGCACCGAAACGCCGCGAGGCGCGCTGAATTTGCCGCAGTTTCCCGAATGCCCCCGAGTGATCTCGTTATCCTGGGGTGCTGAAGACCTATCCGCAGCCATCGGCGCATCACGTAACCGTGCCCCCGATGGCAGTTATCTCGAAGTTTTCCGCTACTGCCGCACCATGACGCTCCTCTCCGCAACCGCCGGTGGTGTGCAGCCGCTGGACACGGTCTTCGTGGACATCAAGGATCATGCGGCTCTCAGGCAGGAAAGCCTCGAATCGGCCTGGATGGGATTTACCGGCAAAATCACCATCCACCCTGGCCAGATCGAGATTATCAACGAAGCGTTCACCCCTGCACCGGATGTGGTCGCCACAGCACAACGACTGGTCGATGCCTTTACCATCGAAGAAAAACAGGGGCGGATGGCCTTCAGTTTTGAAGGTCAGATGGTTGATGTGCCACACCTCGTCCGCGCACAGCGTGTACTCACCCGCCATGCCGCCATCATTGCGGTACGTAACAAATAACCCGGAAAGAAAATCCGATGGAACTGACACTCTCGACCGAGAAAATCCGCGGCGTGATCGACGGCCGTATTGGTTGGCTGATCTTCAACAACCCACCACGCCACAACGCCCTCTCACTCGAAATGTGGCGCGGCATGGCGGAAGTCCTGCGGGCTTTTGCAGCAAGCCCGGACGTGCGAGTCGCAGTCATGCGCGGCGCTGGTGGTAAGGCCTTCGTATCTGGGGCGGACATCTCCGAGTTCGATCAACATCGATCGAACGCTGAACAACGAGCGAGTTATGGGGAGGTCGCTGCGGATGCCAATCGTGAGCTCGCCCGTTTTCAAAAACCGCTCTTGGCGTTGATTGAGGGTTACTGTATCGGTGGAGGTCTCGCCACGGCACTGGCGGCAGACATCCGCATCGCCACGCCCGATTCCCGTTTCGGTATCCCCGCTGCGAAACTCGGACTTGGGTATGAGTTTGAAGGTTTGGCCAAACTGGCTCGGGTAGTCGGCCCCGCACGCGCCCGCGACATCATGTTCAGTGCACGTTTCATAGAAGCACCGGAAGCTTCAGGCATGGGATTGATCAACTTCATTCATAGTCGGGAGATCATCGAAAACGAAGTGATCACGTATGCCAATCGAATCGCTGCGAACGCGCCTCTAACAGTGGCCGCAGCGAAGGCTGCCGTGAATGCCTTCGAACGTGATGCACGTGAAGAAGAAGTGGCGCGTGTACGGGGGATGGTCGATGCCTGTTTCAACAGCGAAGACTATAAAGAAGGACGACGCGCGTTCAGGGAGAAGAGAACCCCGGACTTTCACGGCCGTTAAGGCTCGGACTATTCACTGAGCGAGGCTCAGGAAACATCAATCCTGCTTCGACCGTGCACCCCGAAGAGGCGCGCCATCCTGTGCGGGTCGCCAACTTCGGCAACCCGGTGGCCAGGTGGAACCTGACACAAAACTCTACAGCAAGACCGTTAGACAGGGATCATCGCCCCGATACGATCTGACTCGGACCGTTTGAACGCTGGCGTATCGATTCCAGAATGAACGCGCGGATAATTCGTGGGGAGTGCGAGGACGCATCCCTTCGGAGGCGCGCAATGAGGATATCGGCTTCGATTTCAGCTTCGAATTGGGTGCTGTAAGGACCTACGTCGATGCCCTCTCGGGTACGGAAGTACCAATTGCCACCGCGCTCAAACACTCGATCGCGCCGCATGAACTGTCGAGCCAACTCGCCGAGTCGGAATCGCTCTCGTTTACCGACCGAAACTGCCAAACGCTCCATGTACACCACTGCCAACTGCTTCAAACTGCCATGGAGTTTGTGACTCGTGCACGGATTTGTCTGTTCCGGGGATGCAACCATATGTAAACAGCTGTTCATCCCGGGCTGGATGCCCCGGGGTTGGCGCGTATGGTTGCCAGCCCAGTTTTCAAGATGAGGCTTTGACCTTTGTGGGTGTCGCTACAAACTCGATCTTCACGGCGGTATCAGTTTGAACGCGGACGTTCACCTTTGTGGCAGCTCCGCCACCCATCAAGGACGTGCAGCTCAAATGGAAATCTCTCGTCGATGTAATCCCGGAGATCGCACGACTGCCATTCGTACCCACACTGCCGCTCCATGCTCCAGACGCGATGCAGGTCGCCGCGTTAGTGCTTTGCCATTTCAAAGTGATCGCTTCGCCGGAATTAATGAGCGTTCGGTCCGATACCAGGCTCACGGTCACAACAGCTGGCGCTGTCGTCTGTTGTTGAGGTGTCGGCGCCACACTGGTTGTTCCAGCGCTCGGCGGATTTGAGCTCGGTGCGACGGCGCTCGGAGTGGTGGTGCCCGGCGTGGTCGGCGTCGCTGAACTCCCACCTGTCGCGGCACTGGTATTGCTCGACGAGGTCGGTGTTGTGTTGGCTGGCGCCGTTTGTGTGTTCCCGGACGAAGCCGTTGGGACACCTCCAGCGACGGCTGCAGGCGCACTCGGACCACCACTACCGCCATCACCACAACCCACTACCAACAGGGACGCGAGCAGAAGCACTACGCCCTGGTGGGATACAAGGGTTGCGGGGAACAAAAACCGTGACGGTGAAAGTCGCGCTATAAAAGCAATAATACTGCTCATCAATCGAAAAACGTCTATTCTTGCTCTTTAGGTTCTGCGCCTTGCCTCACCTTCGGTGAAGACGAAGAAACGCTTACTTACAACTCTAGAACAATTACGGGGACCGGCAATTTACCTGCGGGATCAACGCTCGTAAAGAAATGAGCTGTTTCTATTGGTTTCAAGCGCCGAATATTTGACAGGATTGGCATCTCTGCCCGTCAACTCCGAAGGAGATCAGCCACTGCGTTGCGGGATGCAGAATTTCCCGAGGCTGTTAGCATGCCCGCCATGTCGAATTCAGCCACCGCTCTCGCTCAACCACCGCGCAAGGTCACGGCCTGCGTCATCATCATTGGTAATGAAATCCTTTCGGGACGCACCCAGGACACCAACCTCAATTTTCTGGCGCGAACGCTCGGTGCCTGGGGTATCCAGATTCGCGAAGCGCGCGTGATTCCAGATGTGCCCGAAGTCATCGTCGAAACGCTGAACACCTTAGGACCGCTTTATGACTACATCTTTACGACCGGCGGTATTGGCCCCACTCACGACGACATCACCGCGGAATGTGTAGCCCGAGCATTTGGTGTTCCGCTAGTCGAGAGCGAGGAGATCGCGGTGCGTATCCGGCAGAGACCGGCCCCTCCTGAGATCATGGCATCACGGCTGCGCATGGCACGGATCCCCGCAGGCGCCACGCTCATCGACAATCTGACCGGAGGCCCGCAGGGCTTTCGCATCGGCAACGTTCACGTGATGGCGGGCATTCCCTCAGTCATGCAAGCCATGGTGACGACGCTCGGTGACACACTTGAACATGGGGCCATCGTTCGTTCCTGTTCGGTGATGGCGTATTTGGGTGAAAGCCAGATCGCCACCGCCTTCGCGGCTGTACAGGATCGTTACCCTGACTTTGATCTTGGTAGTTATCCGTTCTTCCGCGACGACCGCTATGGAACGAATCTCGTTATCCGCGGCACAGACGAAGGGCGCATGCAAAACGCACTCGATGAAGTGAAAGCGCTCATCACAGCTGCGGGCGGCACACCCGAGAATGTCGTCTTCGAGTGATCGAAGTAACAACGTTGACCGTTTCTTAGTCATCTCGATTTCACCATTCCTCATCTGCAACTCAGGAGATCCCATGAACCTCGCAGGTAAGAAAGCACTCATCCTCGGTGGCACATCCGGCATTGGGCTCGCCTCAGCGGTCCAGCTCAAAGCACTCGGTGTGGATGTCATCGCCATAGGTCGATCGGAAGCGAACCTAAAAACTGCCGCGGACGCGGGCCTCAAAACCCGCCAAGCCGATGTACTCGACCGGGCGGGACTCGCGGCGCTGTTCCAGTCCCTTGCACCCTTCGATATCTTGATCTGCGCCGCCACCGGTGGTCCTCGAGCCAATGGGCCGTTCCTGAAGATGGACCTCGACGCTTACCAGGCGTCCTTCCAGAAGCTGTGGGGATACACCAACGCGGTGCACCTTGGTGCGCCGCACCTCACCGCAGACGGTGCGATCGTTTTGGTGAGCGGCGCGCCGGCGCGCAAACCACGCGTCGGCTCCATCGCACTAACCAGCGTCGGTGGTGCTGTCGAAGCCTTCGCCAAGGGTATCGCGGCGGAACTGAAACCAAGACGGATCAACGTGGTGTCACCCGGTATCGTCGACACCCCCATGTTTGCAGTCAGTGGAGATGCGCGGCGGCAGTTCCTGCAGCAGGCAACTAACAACTTCCATTTGCCGCGACCAGGCATACCGGACGAAATCGCTTCAGCAGTGGTGCTCGCCGCGACTAACCCGTTTATGACGGGCTCGATCATCGACGTGGATGGAGGTTGGGTTTCACCCTGAACCGGCTTCGATGACCGTTCCACCGTTCGACACTCCTTTTGCACCACCCTGGTGGCTCGCTAATGGACACGTGCAAACCATTTTCGGGAGCATCGCCCGCCGCTCGCTGCCGGCGTGTGAGCAGGGTTACCTGCGTGAGTCCCGGGTTGAAGACGTCACCACCTCAGACGGAACTGTTCTGCGGGCGCGCTTGAATCTACAACCACAGGCCGCGCCTCTAGTGGTGCTCATTCACGGCTGGCTCGGCTGTGATGAGTCGTCCTATGTCGTTTCAGCAGGGTCAGCGCTCTATCGAGCCGGATTTTCCACGGCACGTATGAACCTGCGTGATCACGGCGGGACTGCGCACCTCAATCAGGGTCTTTACCACTCCGCACGAACCGGCGAGGTGGTGGATTTGATCACCACGCTCGCCGCTCAGCATGGCCAACGCGGTACGGCGGTCGCTGGCTATTCCCTAGGTGGCAACTTTGCGCTCCGTGTCGCCCGGGCGACGGGATTGCCGTCTGTCGCCGTATGTCCTGCCATAGACCCTGGAGTGACGATGCAGAGCATCGACCATGGTCCAGGCTCGATGATCTATCGCCGTTATTTCCTGCGTAAATGGCTGGCATCGCTGCGCGCGAAAGCAGAGGCCTTTCCGCAACATTATGACTTTCAAGCGGCGTGGCCACTGAAGTCTGTGCAGGCGCTCACCGACTACTTCGTACGTGAACATTCCGAGTTTGAGGACACCCAAAGTTACTTCGATGCCTACGATTTGACGGGAGATGCACTGGAAGGCGTTCACGCCACCGTACTGATTGCCGCAGATGACCCCATCATTCCGGCTGCAGGATTTCGCGCCTTGCCTTCAGGTATTGATGTGATCGAAACCCATACCGGAGGGCACAACGCTTTCTTGAAGAACGGTCACTTCGAAAGTTGGGCTGACGACTTTGTTGTGGCGTGGTCCAGCGAGATGTTTCGCGATTCAGCGCAATGACCATAACGATCAGATGCGACGCGCTAACCACGGCGCCAGCAGTGCCAACAACACACCACTGACGATGCCGATCTCACCGGCCAGCGTGAAGGTCTCTGCATAAGCACTGAGGGACGCGCCCTCACCTTCGCCAGACACTGCGAGCGCTGCAATCAACCCTGCAACGTAGTGGGCCGCGGAGGATGACAGGAACCAGATGCCCATCATCAAGCCCACAACCCGAGGCACTGAGAGCCTCGTCACCATGGAAAGCCCGACGGGAGACAGGCACAACTCACCGGTGGTGTGCAGGAGATAAGCGAGGACCAGCCAGAACAGCGCCACCGTCCCACTCGCATCAGCGCTCTGGATACCGAGTACCAACGCCAGGAAGCCAAGGCCGACTTGCACCAGGGCTGCTGCAAATTTCATGGGTGTCGAAGGTTCCCGTCCCCGCCCGGCAAGCCAGAGCCAGCCACGCGCAAAAAGCGGAGCAAGCAGGATGATGAATGCGGGATTTAGTGATTGCAGTTGGCTGGCCGCGACGGTCCAAGCCCCCACCTCGCGATCAATGACCCGATCAGCAAACAGGTTCATCGAACTGCCCGCTTGTTCGAACAATGCCCAGAACAGTACCGAGACTGCGATCAAGAAGAGCAACACCAACATTCGATTACGCTCTTCCGGCGTGCAGCGAAGGACACTGAATCCGACCACTGCGGCCACAGCAACCACCGACCCCATACCGAGCAGGCCACCCACCATCGGCGGATATTGCACCAGCCACCATGCTGCGACAATGCCCACCAGGGCGCTCAAGTAGATACTGTGATCGAGCCGAAGCCCTGCGAATACAGGTCGCGTCAGATCAACACCCGCAGGCACTGAACCTGCGCCTTGAAGCATATGACTGCCACGAATGAACGTAATCAGTCCAACCAACATCCCCACACCTGCCAAGCCGAATCCGTACTTCCACCCCAAGTTTTCACCGAGCCAACCACACACCAGCGCAGAGACCATCGCTCCGACGTTAATGCCCATGTAAAACAGCGTGAACCCGCCATCACGCCTCGGATCGTCTTTCGTATACAGATCTCCGACGATGCTCGAGATGTTCGGTTTGAGGAAGCCAACACCGACGATGATGAAAGCGAGCGACAGATAAAAGACGTTCAGCGCCATCTCATCGCGAACGACTACACCATCAACCAGGCGTGCGGCCTCACCTTCAAACGCCATGCCGAGATGCCCGAGTACCAGCAAAATCCCCCCCAGCACCACCGCACGTCTAAACCCGAGCCACCGGTCAGCGATGAGCCCACCGATGACCGGTGTCAGATAGACCAGCGATCCATAGGTGGCATACAAGCCTGTGGCGATTTGGTCGCTGAAAAGCCAGTGTTTAGTGAGGTAGAACACCAACAAAGCACGCATGCCGTAAAAACTGAAGCGCTCCCACATCTCCGCAAAAAACAGGACCTTGAGTCCGGGTGGTTGGCGAGTATCGACAGTTTGCCTACCAGACTGTGCGTTGATCACACCGCTCCCCTCTTTCATTCTGTTGGCGCGACATTGCCGCCGGTGATCATGACGCCGATACGCCCACGCAGTCGTCCTCTTCGCACCGCTGCATAGGCGACTGCCGATGAGGTCTCAACAGGCATGCTGAGCGCTTTAATCAAATCCGATTGCGCTTCAAGAATTTCCTCTTCGGTCACGAGGATGATCTCAAGACCGTAGTCCTTACAGATGGCGAAATTCAGCTCGCCCAAACTCGTACGCAACCCGTCAGCAACCGTCCGCGGTGTCATCTGCGGCTGGCGAACGCCTGCCTTAAGTGATGCAGCAGCATCACCAGCAAGATCTGGCTCACCGGCGACGACGCGAATGCCCCCTGCCTTGGCCGAGAGGATCGTCCCACACACCATGCCACCACCACCAACAGGCGCGACGATGGTCTCGAGTCCCTGTACTTGCGTGATGAGTTCGAGCGCTGCGGTGCCTTGACCGGCGATGATGCGAGCATCGTCATAAGGCGGAATCACATGCGCACCAGTTTTCGACACCACTTCACGAACCGCAGCCTCGCGTTCAGCGAGCGTCGGTCCACAGTCGATTAAGATGGCACCGAAGCGTGTGATCGCCGTGCGTTTGAAGGGCGATGCATCCCGGGGAACGACGATAAACGCAGGCACGCCACGTAACGAGGCAGCCCACGCGAGCGCCGCGCCGTGATTACCAGAGGAGTGGGTCGCTACACCCGCAGCAATCAGCGCCTGATCAGCACCGAGCACCGCGTTGGCAGCACCACGTGCTTTGAATGCTCCGGTGACCTGTTGGTTCTCGCATTTGAAAAAAAGTTCAGCACTGACGGTGCGATTCAGGGCTGAGGATGAATGGACAGGTGTTTCTCGAATGACACCTTTAATCCGTGCCGCCGCCTCGAGGACGTCCTGGTGACTCGGCAATCTCACGCAGGGAACGGACCCGCTTTGAGCAGCATCGACGGTACGGACTTTTCCAGTACGCCTTCAAGCCAACGAGCGCCATCGATCAACTGTTGCAGGTCAACGCCGTGGCTCACCCCACATCGGCTGAGCATATAGACCAGGTCTTCACTGGCCACATTGCCCGAAGCATTGGGCGCGAATGGACAACCACCGATCCCACCAATGCTGCCATCGAGAGTTTCAACACCCGCTAGCAGCGCCGCGAAGGCGTTGGCGACACCGGTGTTGCGGGTATCGTGGAAGTGCGCGCGAAGCGGCATATCGGGGCCTAATGCCGCGCGCAACCGTCCAAAGAGATCCAGCACCTGTGTAGGCACACCGACACCAATAGTATCGGCCAGGCCCACTTCGACCGGACCTTCGTCTGCGAGTGCCTTGGCGATCTCGACGACGCGCTCGGGTGGGACTTCGCCTTCAAACGGGCAACCAAAGGCGACAGCGATGGTCACTTGAACACGGTGCTTACGCGCACGTGCATCACGCATCACACCACGCGCCATGGCGATGCCTTCCGCCACATCCATGCCCTGATTGCGCCGCCCAAAGGTATCGGAGGCAGGAATCACCAGACCTGTTTCGTGTAGTCGCTGGGTGGCGAGCAACCGATGGTAACCTTGCTCGTTCAGCACCAAACCCGTATAGGTAACATCTCCCATCTGCGGCAGCTGACGACAAAGTGCCTCTGCATCAGACATTTGGGGCACCTTGGCAGGGTGCACAAAGCTGGTCACTTCAATACGCTTGTAGCCGGCGGCGATGGCGCGCTCGACCAGTTCGAGCTTCTGCTCCGTGCTGACCAGTTTCGATTCGTTTTGCAGCCCATCTCTCGGGCTTACTTCCATCAGCGTGACGGTGCTGCGCATGTTTACGCTCCAGGTGACCAGGAATCCTTCAAGGTGACGGTGCGGTTAAAGGTGTCAGGCAGCGCTGGGTCTTTGACAAAGTAGCCCACGCGTTCGAACTGAAACCTCGACTCGGCGCTCGTGGCAATCGCGGGTTCAACGTACCCGGACGCGAGCCTTAACGACGCTGGATTCAATTCCTCGGAAAACCGACTGCTGTCCGGGTTTGGAACGGAAAAGAGTCGTTCGTAGAGCCGAAGTATCACCGGCTTGCCTGAAGCTGCGTCCACCCAGTGGATAACACCCTTGGGCTTCGCGCCACTCGTATCCTGACCACTGCGTGAATTCGGCAGATAAGTGCAATGCAGTTCAACCACACGTCCGTTCACATCCTTGACCACGGATTCACAACGAATGATGTAGCCGTAGCGCAAACGCACGATATCACCCGGCGAGAGGCGCTTGAATCCTGCCGGTGGATTCTCTTCAAAGTCTTCGGATTCAATCCACAACGTGCCGCTAAACGGTATCTCCCGCCCACCCAAAGCGGGCTGCTTCGGATGCCACGGCGCCTGCATCTGTTCGACCTGCCCCTCTGGCCAGTTGGTGAGCACGACCTTGAGTGGATCGAGTACTGCCATACCACGTGGGGCTTGGTTCTCTAGATCAGCACGGATGCAGAACTCCAAGAGCTCCATCTCAATGGTGTTGTCCTGTTTGGT
>SXGR01262236.1_pt1 | contig 20886 bp, 14 predicted proteins | sample 3174711 | NCBI WGS metagenome assembly SXGR01 (sample SAMN11356860, study PRJNA531348) | freshwater metagenome | isolation source: freshwater sample F1-60 | place: China: Fuxian Lake, Yuxi | collected 2017-12-25 | reverse complement strand
GTAGTTTTCATTGGAATGGTAACAATTGTGGGATTTTTTGCTTCTTCGACAAATTTTTCTTCAAACATTAAAGAGCTGACATCATCGTAGTGAACGCCAGTGGTATCGCCGATGATTAGGAGACGATCATGAATTTTTAAGGGGCTTGCCTGGAGCTGAATTTCCGCGATCTGAGCTTTTGGATAGTAATGTTTAACCAATCCGACAAAGGCTTTTTCCTCTTTTGCGCTGCTACCATACTGGCCACTCCACTCGGGCAGAGGCTTGCCCAAATAATAGCCGTCAGAAAATCCGCGATTGTAGATTTTTTCGAGTTGGGACATCCATTGGCCAATTTTTTCCTGATTGTAAGTTTTGTCGAGGACACTGTCGCGGGCTTCTTTATAAGCTTTAACAACTGTATCGACATATTCCGGTGAGCGGCCGCGGCCTTCGATTTTGAAAACAGCTATGCCGGCGTCCACCAGCTGGTCGAGGAAGCCGATGGTGCAGAGATCTTTAGGACTCAAAACATATTGATTATCGAGAAGCAGCTCGCGGCCGCTCTCATCATCGATAATTCGATATTTTTTGCGGCATTCCTGAAGGCAGGCGCCGCGCTGGGCAGAAGTGTTGGTCTGAATGATACTCATCTGACAACGGCCGCTTTGCGCGATGCAGAGGGCGCCGTGGACAAAGACTTCGATGCGAACCAATTCGCCAGAGGGACCACGAAGATTTTCTTCTTTAATTTTTTCGCAAATATTTTTAATCATTTTCAAATCGAGTTCGCGCGCAAGGACGATCGTGTCGCAGAAACGGGCATAAAATTTCACAGTTTCGTAATTGGAGATCGAAAGCTGGGTAGAGGCATGGACGTGCATGCCGATTTCGGAGGCGTATTGAACTCCTGCCATATCAGCAACAATAACGGCGTCGATTCCCGCTTCTTTGGCTGAAGAGATAATCCGGCGCATGAGATTCATATCATGTTCGTACAAAATAGTATTTAAGGCAATGTAGGATTTGATTCCCGCAGCCTTTGCGGTTTCGGCGATTTTTGGCAGGTCCTCGATTTTGAAGTTGTGAGCAGAGCGGGCGCGCATATTCAGCTGTTCGACGCCAAAGTATACGCTATCACAGCCAGCGTTGATTGCGGCCATCATGGAGGCGAAAGATCCGGCCGGAGCCATGATTTCTGGTTTGTTCATATAGTTAAATTAGCGGCTGGATTTTAGGCCTAAAAATGGCATTTGTTAAGCTGTTTTTCGGCGATAGGTGAACTTTTTCCAGATTTCGATAAGAATGATTCCAAACGTACAGCTGCCAAAAATCATAATCCAGTCATACATAGTGAGCGGAATGGTTTGAAGAATTCCCTGCATGAATGGATTGTATACTGCAACCAACTGCAAACCGAAGCTTACCAGAATACTTAAGAGCAAAAGTTTGTTTTTGAAGAAGTTTGTAAAATAGCCATATCTTTCAGAACGAATTGAGAATACAAGCAAGACTTCAAAAACTACAATACTGGTGAAAACCAGCGTACGAATCTCCTCAAAGGAATACCTTTTCAATCCTTCAAAATAAACCACAAGCGTCATTGCCGTGCCAACAAGCGCGGCGACAATACTGAAGCTGAGAATTTTTTTGATAACACTTTCTTTGGGATCACGCGGTTTCATTGTCATGATGTTTTTGTCGGGTGTATCCAGGCCGAGAGCGAAGGCGGGGAAAGCGTCGGTCAAAATGTTGATCCAAAGTATCTGCAAAGGGATGAAGGGAATTGGATGGCCGAAGGAAAAGATGATAACGATAATAAGAATTTCGCCGAAATTGGCACTTAAAAGGTATCGGATAAATTTCTTAATGTTTTCATAGATAATGCGGCCGCGTTCCACGGCTGAAACAATCGTCGCAAAATTATCATCAGTCAAAATCATGTCGCTGGCCTCCTTCGCAACGTCCGTGCCAGTAATCCCCATGGCAACGCCGATATCAGCGATTTTTAAGGCAGGACCATCATTTACTCCGTCCCCTGTCATGGCGACAATATCGCCTCTCTCCTGGAAAGCTTTGAGAATTTTCACTTTATGATAAGGATTTACCCGGGCATAGATGCGGACTTTATCAAGATATTTTGCCAGCTCGGAATCAGGTATTTTCTCAAGCTCCTCCCCTGTTAGGATCTGGTCATTTTTTTTGTATAATCCAATATGTTCGGCAATTGCTTTAGCAGTAAGCGCGTGATCGCCAGTGATCATAACAACTTTGATGTTTGCCTGATGACAAAGCTTAATCGCATCTTTCACTTCCATCCGCGGAGGATCGATCATTCCGGCAAGACCAAGGAAAATCAGATCTTTTTCCTCACTCTTTTCTTTTGCCTTAAGAGTTTTGTAGGCAAAGCCTAAAACGCGATAAGCATTTTCCGCAAAAGTGTTATTCATTTTGAGTATCTCTTCTTTGTCTTTTGCTGTGAGCGTGCGTACTTTTCCGTCAATTTCAATAAATTTGCAAACATCAAGCAGCAGATCCGGAGAGCCTTTTGTGTACATTGTATCTTTATGAATAGTGGACATCCGTTTGCGTTCAGAATCAAAAACCAGATCCTGAGTTCGAGGAAATTTTTCCTGGAGATTTAAGAAATTGATTCCGGCTTTTTCCGCTAAAGTAAGCAGGGACCCTTCTGTCGGATCGCCGAGAATTGACCAGTTGCCATTCTCATTTTTCAGCTGGGAATTGTTGCAAAGTGCACTACAGATAAGCAGTTTTTCAATTTTATCCTGAGGATTTATTTTCTTTTTCCCAAAGAAAAAATCACCCTTTGGGTCGTAGCCGGTGCCGGAGACCGAAAACTCTTTTCCATTGGCAAAGAGCACTTTTACCGTCATTTGATTTTGAGTGAGCGTTCCGGTTTTATCCGTACAAATCACACTGGTACTGCCAAGAGTTTCAGCGGCTTTTAGTTTGCGGAGAATAGCGTGGCGCTTGGCCATCTGCTGGGCGCCGATCGCAAAAGTGAGAGTAATAATAACCGGCAGGCCTTCGGGAATAATACTGACAGCAAGACTGATACTTAAAAGCAGCATTTCAATAAGCTCGCGTCCGATTAAAAGTGAGATCACAAAAAGTAAAAGAGAAATGCCGACAGAAATAAGAGCGAGATATTTTGTAATCCGATCTAGGGATTTTTGCAGTGGAGAACCGGGTTCTTCTTCCGCCTGAACCAGAAGTGCAATCTTACCGAATTCGGTTTTCATTCCCGTCTTCACAACAAGCGCTCTGCCTCTGCCCTTAGCAATAACGGTTCCCATGAAAACAGTGTTTGCAAGATCGTTAATATTGGTCGAAGTGATTTTTTTCTGGGGATTTTTTTCCGAAGGCTGACTTTCGCCGGTAAGACTGGATTCAATTGTATAAAGCTGGCTAGCGCTGATCAAACGCGCATCGGCAGGAATCTGCATACCCTCTTCCAAAACCAAAATGTCGCCAGGGACAAGATCCTGAACAAAAATTTCCATAGTTTCACCTTCGCGGAAAACCAATGTTTTTTTCGGGGTGGATTTTCTTAAAGCCTCAATCGCTTTTTCCGCTTTGTATTCCTGCATAAACCCAATGGCGGCATTGATCACAAGAATCACAGCTATAGCGACAGCATCAATATATTCCCCCACCGATGCACTTATAATGATTGCCAGCCCTAAAATGGCGACCATTATATTGGCAAACTGGGAAAAGAAAATTTTATACCAGGTGGTTTTATTTATTTCTTTGATTTCGTTTGGACCGAATTTTTTGAGCCGTTTCGCGACTTCTTTCTTAGTGAGCCCGCTTTCGGAAGTTTCGAGAAATTTGAAAACTTCTTTAAGAGGAGCAGTATAAAGTTGTTTTTCCATAGATTAAGGTTATGGAAATTTTAGCAAATTGAGAGAGCTTGTTAAAGCTTTCTTATACTGCGCACTTTTGAAGCACCTTTGCTAGCGGACTTTAACCAGTCTACAAATTTTTGAATTCCTTTTGAATCGCCATGTGATAACTCAACCAGAAGAGCATCACTGGAACGAGCAGAAACAGATGCCTCTAAGCCAAAAAATTTACTTTCGCGAGCTTGACGGGTCACATAATCAATAAAAAATGGCGTCTGGAGATTCATACCTTTTACTTCGTAGTTGTAGGTAATCATAAAATAAAGTGAACTATAATTGCTACTAATTATTTTACCAAGGTGCGGCAGTCAGTTGCAATTTGAGTTTGATATCAGTAAAGTTTTTTTAATGGAAAATTTTGAAGCAATTGCAAAATCAGAAAAACCTCTCGATGTGAGAGCAAATTATTCTCGGAAATTTTTAAGTGAGAGCGGAATTTCTGAGGATCAATTTACGCAGATGGCGGCAGGTGCCGGCGTAACACTTGTAAAAACCGATTTTCAAAATGACGAAATTTTGACAAAAAAAATTTTTGAACTTCAGGGGAAGTTGAATTTAAAAGCAGTGGATTCTAAAGAAGGCAGGGATGGAATGCTCGGCCCTTATACTTTGGGAAGATTAAAGACGTTTGTGGATGGGCAAGGAAAAAGGATGGAGGCTACTGAGAATCCTGCCGAGGATTTGGGCGCAGCCCCTGAGGCACCCAAGGCACAAGCGCCGGAAGTTAAAAAAGGATTAGTGGAAACTCCGGAAGCAAATATCATGAAAGTTGCGGATAAATTTGAAGGTTCAAAATTTGTTCAGCGGATGCCGGGAAATGGAGGAAGACAGGTTTTAGTTTATGTTCCAAAGGGCTTTGACCCGAGCAAACCGGCGGAAATTGCATATCATTTTCATGGGACACATAGTCATTTGGTAGATATTCCACGCCCTCCACTGGTGGGAGCAGGGCCGGTTTATAAAAGAAAAACCGGAACAATAGGAGCAGGTTCGAACAGAATGAATCAGGCGCTTTCTTCGATTCAGGAGCAGGTTGCGAGCGGGAAAAGAAATGTAATCCTGGTCTATCCATTAAGCGCCGGACGACGTGGAAGAGTTGGCGGACCTGCTTATCTTCAGGGTTATGACGATGCATGGATGAAAAAGGGAAATGATACAAATGATGATATGGCCGCGTTACATAATGACACTTTAAAAGCGGTGAAGGAAAAACTTGGGGTGACGGTTAATAATCCAGCAGTAACTGTCTCCGGACATAGTGCTGGAGGAACAGCAATAAGGAATATTTTGAATTCGGGTTTCAAACCGGATAAAGTGAAGTTTTTGGATGCCACTTATGGATCGTGGCTTGCGGCGGCGCGGCAAAAAATTGATCCAAATATTAAATTTGAAGTTTATGTGCGACCGGGGACAAAAACGGAAGACAGTAGTAAAGATTTTAGCACTGCGAAAAACATGAAATACGTGCGGGATCCACGGGAGCACGGGCTCTTTGTGTCGGGTTTCATTTAGAAAATTCTCTTAGAGCTTTTTCTCAAAGTGCTGATAATCTTTGGTCTTTTTCCAGTCACCTCCCCATTGCCAGCCCAAGGCTTTGAATTTTTTCACAATTGGGTGAGTGGCGGTCAATGTACCAGCAACTTGGGGATTGTAGGTGGCTTTTGCAGGTATTGATTTACCTGATGAGTCGATATAGGGATTAAGTCTAGGATTGATGTCTATTGCCTGCCCTAGGGCGTGATTGGAAAGTGAAGTGCTGCCCTCCATCGCGCGATAATTGAAAGCAGAGGTGTTATTTTGCTCAACGGATTTTAGATCGGACCAGTTGTATTTTGGACTGGATACAGGAACTACAGTGGAAATTGGAAATTTTAATTCCATAGCCAAAGCAAAAACTTCCTGAATATCTTTTACAAGTTTTTTATGAACAACAATCTGTCCTTTGTGTAACTGATTATCAAAAGAGTAATATAGTACATCAACGAGAGTTTGTTCATTAATTATTTCCACCGGACAGTCAGGGCTGACATTATGCTTTATTGCTTCATAAACAGTCATATTACTATCAACTTTTGCGTTGCTGTCATTTAGTTTCACATGGGCCGGATTTACTTCAGGTTTGCAATTGTCATGATCTGCACAAAGCTCCTGAGCGGCTTTGAGACCGGAATTCATAAAGCTTTGTCCTCCAAAACCACTTGATGGCAAATAATGGTATTCATCACCCTTTTTGTAAACTTTGTAAACGAGATCGCCATCTACCTTTTCTCTATCCATGTGGGTACCCTTTCGCTCCCCTTCAACACGTACAATTTGCGAAGGCAAAGTTCCGCGGGCTACATCCGGATCAATTTGACGATAGTTATTGGGTAGATCAAGTTTGGCAAAATCTAGATTACAGGGATCGGTTTTTCTGCCGCGGCCGTAAATTCCTGAACCAACCATGCTATGAGTAATAATATCCTGCTTTTTAAGTTTGTTTTGAAAAGCAAGATTATGTAGGAGGCCTTTTAAAGCTGCATACTCCTCCTTGGTATAACTGCGATATTTTCCTGCAAGCTCCCAGGCTTTATTGAGATCATTTTGTTTTGGTTCGTTGGTAGTATAGTAAAACTTCCTGCCATTTTTATTATATAAATGAACATTTAGTTCACCCTTGGCATCGGGCCTGACAGGAAAACTTAAGAGACCTTTCCCAATCATTTCTGCAAAAGCATAGGTCTCAACTTCAATCCCAATTTGATCTTTATATGGGTACTCATTGCCGTCCCAAATTGCGCCGTAGCTTGAATCGAAGTATCCCGTATGATTTGTTTGGTATTTTGGATTGCGAACCATCCAAATATCACCGTTGCGCTTAACGAGAAAATGAGTGTTTTGCTTTTTAAATAATTCCGCATCATCGTTCTGTGTTCCTTCGGTGGCGTGTAAAATAACTCCTTTAATCGTTGGCATTAAGTCCCAACTTTTGTCACCTTTGCTTTTTCCTTTATTCGGATCTAACCAGTCTGGAGTGGCATATTTAGGCTCTGCAACTGCTGCCGGAGAATGTAATTTTTCTCCTTCCGCTTTCAATTTTTTGCCATCTTTTCCGATATAGATAATTTCTCCTATTTTAGGAACACGATATTTTTCGCCTTCTGGCCAACTAAGATCAAGTGGCTGGTCAGGATCAAGATAATCCTTGGCTTTCACTTTTTCCGTCACCTCCGGCGGAGCAAGTTTTTCCGGAATTAATTCCTTCTTGATAATCAAAATAGCCCGTTGATAAGGATCAAAATGGAGATCATAACTGCCCCAAAGACTGTCCTTATCTAAAGGTCCATAGCTCAGACTTTTTCCATTTTCCAATTTAAAAACTCCTACCAAATTGCCAATTTTAACTTCAATATAGCCATTCTTTCCGTCTAAGAGAACTTTTTCAGCTACAAGAGAGGTATTAATGGTAAAAGTGACGGGGGGTTTAAAGTCCACGGTTAACTTCGATCCATCTAGGTGGTATGCCGGCCCCTTCTCCTCAGGATTCTTTTTCACGCTGTCAGCAGGAGTTTGTTTTGAAATAAAATCAAAGATGAATTCGGCAGTCGGAACGTAAACTCTGGTGCCTTTTTTTAGATTGGTGTCCGAGCCGTTATTGTCGGCGAAATCTGGATTTTTCTTAATTTCTTTGTTGTAGGCAACAATCAATTTCATGAACATATCTATTTTTTCAGCCTTCTTTTTGCCGCTGAACATAAAATAAGGAACAAATTGATCGATCATTAAATTTTCGTAAATTTCCTTTGCTATACCCCAGAACCACTTGCCGTTTTTCCCAACTAAATAATGATCGTGTGGTTTGGTAATTTTTTCAGATTTTTCGCGAGCTGAGCCATGCATCATGCTAGCAATAAGTTCGGCATAGCGAAGAGACTGGATTGTGTTGGCAGTATCAAATGTTGACCCGTCAATTTCTAGCTCGTTGTCAGGAAGGTCGGATTTTACTTTAATATAAGAGGTAAAATTGATATTATAAGTTTTACTCAAAATTGTTTCCAACTTGCCCTCAGGGACTTCAGTTTCATCCGGATATTTTTCCTCGATCTTCTGGGCAATTATTGTGGCAAATTCCTGGAAACTTTTCGCGCCAACGGCATTCCACAATTTTTTAATCATAGTCGGACCCATTTTATAAATCATGTTTCCAAGCTTGTCTTTATCTTTGTCAGAGAGATCAGAATTGATTTTCGCTCCATAATAATCGCGACCGATATGCCAGTACAAAATTCCGGCTATCGCGTTGTTCTTGCTGGCTGATTCCTGAAGAGATGGATCAGTTGAATTGGAATAAATAGATCCTCGTGTGAGGCCGATGTCCGGGAAAAACTTGATAACTTCATCAACGGCCGTATTTTTCAGCTGAAAAAGTCCTTTTGCATCAGAGTCGGACACTTCTGTGGGATCCAGACTACTTTCTTTCACTGCAATGGAAAGGTAAAAAGCGGCACTTTTTAAATTGAAACTGTGGGGACTGAAAGAACGATCCTTCAGAAAATCCAGTGCTTCCTGAATACGTTTTTCGGCAAATTCACGCCGCGACTTCATACCTTCCGGAAGATCATTTAGTGGATCATGGCCGCGAACAAGGTTGCGAGCGGTATCGGTAATTTTAGAGGCAATATTACTTAGTTCTTTTTGGGCAATCTGAGAAGTTGCCGTGATATCTTTTTTAAAAGTAGTGAATTTTTTCTTATACTGCTCAAGGATTTTTCCCGCAGCGATCTGCTCCTTTGTCGGTTTTCCCATTTCCTCAAGATGCCAGCGAAGAATTCCTACCAACATATTGTTCTTAACGGCAATTTCTCTGGCACCTTTGTCGGATCCGGAATAAGCAACATCCACAGCACTCAATTCTAGGCGAAAAGTCTGATTAATTTTAGGCAACACGCCGATATTATCAGTTTTAATTCCACCTTTAAGATAAAAATCCGGGGACTGGAGTGTAAAGCCCAATTTTTTAAAAATTTGCTGATATGCCTCACTTTGCAGCTCTTCAACCGCAGTTTTAAGAAACTTCAGCTTCAAAGTTTCCGCTGGTGAGGGTCTATTTTTTTCTATATTGGCCATTTTGCTTTTAAAATCCTCTAATTATACCATTTTTTAGCTTCAAAAGCCATGATATAAAAAAGGTTCCACGGGGAACTTTTAAATTTGCGATCCTCTGCGCTGCGGACCGGTTTTTCAGCTACTTTATGGAGCGGGTGAGGGGAATCGAACCCCTGTCAATAGCTTGGAAGGCTATGGTAATGAGCCATTATACGACACCCGCTTGTTTTCGAAGATTTGAAAGCCTAAGAAATTTAGCGAATATGAGCCCAAATTACAAGCAGATTTTTTCCATTTGCAAGTGATTATCATTTCTCCTAATATTGGTGAGTCTTTTTCCCATTCAAAAAATATGTCAAAAGAAAAAAAACCCGATTTTCCTTCAATAGATCCGAAAAAACTAAAAAAACATCTGACAAAACGCAATGTTGCGATTGGGGTGATCGCCCTGCTTTTCCTTGTGCAATACATTCAGATCCAGGTTTTGCTGGGAAACTTCTCTTTCTTGCAGGGAAGAGACAGCTCGCTAGTGACAGAGATCGGTGAATTGCGTGAGACTTATGCGCAAATCGGAACAGACTTAAATGAAGTGCGGGATTTCTTGAGATTGCCGACTTCTTCTTATAATAGTGGAGAAGAACTTTCAGGCGAGGAAAATGACGGCAAAAATACTGATGAAATTCAGCTGGCACTATTTAAATATGTAGACTTTTTGGTTGCGAGCAAAACAACTGAAGAAGGATTGAAGAAAAATAAAGGCTATCTTGAACAGCTAAGCGCAGATGAGGCTTTTAATACATTTCTTGAAGGACGGGATCTAAAAATTTCTAAATTGGGTGAAGATCCAAATGGCTTTTTTGCGACTATTACAAAGGAGAACTTGAAGATTGCGAGTTTCTATCTGCAGAAAGAAAGCGGGAAGATGTTTTTAAAGACTGTAACTTCGAAAGATGAAGTTGTGGTGAAAAGCGCGGAAGAGCTGGCGAAGGATGTGAAAAAATTCATCACTGACAAACAGAGCAAAATTGAGAAAGCGACTATATCTATAAATGAGAAGAAGAAATTGATTGCCGAGGCAATTGAAAGCAAAGAAGTTAAAACAAAGCTTGAAGAATTGAAACTAAGTCTGAATGTAAATCCAGTTGAAGAGAATTTTAATTTGAAATATTCAATTGAGAAATTAACTGGTGATGTCGCGGGAGAAATCGTTTTGGATACGGCAAAAATGAAGATTATTCTCGTTGATAAAAATGATCCGTCAGTGAAGATGGAGGTTAGCGATGTGAAGAAGTCCCTTCTTTCTTTCCTGCCAAAACTTGAAACAAAGACCTTTATTGAAAAGAAGGTTGAAGAAGCGAGAGAGAAGGTGGAGAAAACAATTGGCGACAAAGGATTTAAACTGCTTTTGTCACAGGCAGGGTTTCAGATTAATGAAGAGTCGCGGGAAGATGAGGATCGTATTTACTACGACATTCTTGATAAGGAAGGCAAGAAATTAAGTTCGATTGTGATAGAAAAGGCCACGGGGGTGATCAATATCGTCCAGCCGGACGGAACCAACTCAGAAAACCTTTTGTTCTTTGACCAGGACACCAAAAAAAAAACTCTAGATCTTCCAGCTAATGTGCCGGATTACGGAAATGAAGTTCTTTCCAGTGACAATACTTTTAATATTCTGATTGCGGGCAAACACGGCAGTCTTATTGATACAATGATTTTTGCCCATATCAATGAAGATACACGTGAAATCCGGATGGTGAGTATTCCGCGAGATCTTTTTTATAAAGGCCGGAAGATCAATGCGTATGCGCATTTTTATGGTATGCCGGAGCTCGCGAAAGTATTGAGCGATATTACCGGTTATAAACTTGATAAATACATTTTGATTGATATGTACGCTTTCATTGATGTAATTGATCTGCTCGGTGGCATTGATATCCACTTAGACAGTCCGGTTATTGATCCGACTTATAGAACTGTTGATAACGGCAAAGAGGGAACGCTTCATTATGAGCCGGGAGACTATCATTTGGGCGGAAAAGAGTCACTGCGTTTGGCGCGAACGAGACACACTTCTTCGGATTTTGCGCGGGCGGAGAGACAGCAGTTGATTTTGGAAGCACTGCAGGATAAGGCGCGAAATTTTGGTTTCGGGGATGCGGATACGATTTATGAATTGGCAAAAGTTGTTTTATCAAAAACAGAAAGTGACATTAATATTGAGGAGGCACTCGCCTACTATTTCCGTTATCAGAACTTTAAAATTGTTTCAAATAACGTGATGTCTTCCGGCAATGTACTTTATGTGCCGCCATATATCACGAAGGAGAATTGTGCAAAAGCGATTTCAGAGGCGGAGGCAGCGAAAAAGGAGAAGCCAGGATGCGAGAATGAAAATCAGGCTTATACACTATCTCCGCGAAACAATAACTGGAATATTGTTAAGTGGTTTTTCCGGGAAAATTTCGAGGGCGTCTAAAGATCTCTGAAAAAACATCATCAAATTTTCAGAGATCTTGGTTTTCTAAAGAGCGCATAAGTTATGGCTCCAAAGATAACTGTGGCGCCAATGTTTGTCGGCAAAAAGGCGGCATTTGCGGCTTCCGGACCAAAAAACTGGGGGCTGACAAAATAGATGACAATGCCGGCGACCAGTCCAAGCGTGATGATCAGAGAAATCGTTCCGGTGAAAACTTTTAGGGCTTTTTTGATAGTCATTTTTTCAGGCTGGGCTTTAACAAGATGGTCATCAAAGCGGGCTTCGCGGATTTTGCTCTTTAAATGGAAGGCCATGACAACAAAAAGCGGAAGTACAAAGAATGCAGGCCAGTCCTGGGTGAATAGGAGAAAATTGAAAGTTCCATGGTAGAGAATGCCGAAACCGAGACCTTTATAAAGCAGTGAGCGTTCTTCCCAGGGAGTTCTTGAAAAACGCGCTTTGCCAATATAGTAGCCCATAATTCCGGAAAACATCGCATGGGCAGGAACGGATAAGAAAGCTCTTAAAATGCCGATGCCAATCCCCCCTTCGAGAACATAAAAAATATTTTCGACAGTGGCAAAACCAAGACTGGCGATAATTGTGTAAGTAATGCCATCCATAACTTCGTTAAAATGGTCGTGGCGATAAATAAAGCGCTTTACGATCCAGAATTTCAAAGTTTCTTCAACGAGTGCGGCAATAACAAAAGAGGTTAAAAAGATGTAGATCCAGGGATTTTTAAAGGCTTCAAATTTGAGAAAAAAATCTTCTATATTTAGTTCGATGACGATTGCCATGAAGGTGGCAAAAAGACCCCAGCGGAAGATTTTCCATTTTAGTTTGAGCGGTTCTTTTTTGCCCTTGTCCTGTTTTTCAAAATACCAGAGCAAAAGAGCGGCAGGCAAAATAGAGAGAATTATCAGGAAAATAGTGTACATGAGGTTTAAAATGAGGAGTAAATGTGCTATAATTTGAGGTAATTGTAATTTAATTTTATGAGCGACGAAAGAGCACTTGGACAGAGAGAGCCGGAAGATGGACCGGATCATCCGGAACCGGAGGATGTAAAGACCGGGACTTCAATGAAACTTAAGGATGCAATGAAAGAGATGAAAGCGGCTAATGATAATGTCGAAGTTGCAGGTTTGACGATTGCCGACAGCCAGAAGGCGGCGGGAAACCTGGAGGCGGCTTTAGCGCATCTGGGTAAACATTTTAAGATTGATAAGGACAGTATTTATTTTCAGAAATTTTCGGGCAATTACGTTGGAGAGTCGCGTGAAAGCGGGACTTATATTGATCCAATTATGCTGATGCATCCCACTGCAAGGTTGGTGCGTGTTTTGAGCCACGAGCTTGGGCACAATAATGACCAGATTCAGAATGAAGGTTTGGTTGATGCTTATGCGAAAACCGTGGGGATGTTGGGAGATGATTCAGAGGTGACAGAAGTTTATGAGAAAGCTCTGGAAAATTTTTACGGATTTATTGAGAGAGTTCGGGGAAATCGCGAGGTTAATGAATGTGTTAAAGAGGTTTATGAACTTTATTATCAGGGCGAATTTGAGAAGATTTATGAACTATATGAGGAAAGCTGTATCAATACATTACCGAAAGGGCAGGAAGAGGCTTTTGCTTTTTTTAATATAGTTTTCCCGGAATTAGAGGTAAAAGGAGACGGACAGTATCATCCTTTGGATGAGGAGGTGGGTCCGGTAATTAAACCAGAATTTAGAAACGCGGCTTAAAAGCTTTCTGTTAGAGGATTTTTTGCTATACTCTCCCCATGCAAATGAAAAAGGGTGAGATTATCGAGGTGGATATTTCGACTTTGGCCTTCGGTGGAAAGGGGCTTGGGAAGCTTGATGGTAAGGCGGTTTTTGTTGATCTGGCTGTGCCTGGTGACAAGGTGAAGGCGTCGGTGACGAAGATTAAGACGAGTTATCTGGAGGCGAAATTAGTGGAGATCTTGGTACCTTCGGAGAAGCGCGTGAAGCCGAAGTGTCAGTATTTTGGCGTGTGCGGGGGATGTCAGTTTCAGCATTTGCCTTACGAAAATCAGTTGGAGATTAAAAAGCAGCACGTGATTGATGCGTTTGAGAGAATTGGAGAATTGCCGAATCCGCCGGTTATGGAGATTTTGCGCTCGGAGAATCATTATTATTATCGCAATAAGATGGAGTTTTCTTTAGGCTATGATGCGGAGATGAAATTTGCGATGGGGATGCATTTGCCGGGAAGAAGATATGACATTTTGGATCTGAAAGAGTGTCATCTGCAGTCGGAGGTGTCGGCGGGGATTGTGAATGCGGTGCGGGAATGGGCGATTTCAAATGATTTGAAACCTTATCGTTTTCAGACGGAGGAGGGTGAGCTTAAGGCTTTGTACATCAGGGAATCTAAGAGGACGAATGAGAGGATGGTGAATCTGGTGACGGCGGAAAAAGTGCCGGAAAATTTTGAGGAGCTGCTCGGGAAGTTGTCGGCAATTTTGGCGGAGATGGAGGTGACTTCTTTTTATTGGTCGCAGATTATCAGCCATCGCGGGTCGCCGCGGAGAACGGTGGAATATCTGATTTCCGGGAAGAGAACAATTACCGAAAAGATGGTTTTGGCGAATGGCGATGAGCTAAGTTTTGAGATTCATCCGCAGGCATTTTTCCAGGTAAATACTTTGCAGGCGGAGGTTTTGTATTATGAGGTAGTGAAATTGGTTGAGGAAAATCCAGGTGAACTGATTTTTGATTTATTTTGTGGGACGGGGACAATTGGACTTTTTTTGGCAAAACATTGTAAGAAGGTTTTGGGCGTGGAGCTAAATAAAGATGCGGTGAAGTCGGCCGTTTCGAATGCGCAGAAGAATAAAATTTTTAATATCGATTTTTTTGCCGGTGATGTGGCGAAAGTTTTGGAAGATCTGAAGGAAAAACCATCTTTGATTGTAGTGGATCCGCCGCGCGCGGGAATGACGGCAAAGATGATTAAGCAGGTCAGTGATTTTGGTACAAAGAAGCTGATTTATGTTTCTTGCAACCCGGCGACAATGGCGAGGGACTGTTTACTTTTAAGAGAATTCGGATTTAAGGTGAAAAAAATTCAGCCGGTGGATATGTTTCCACAGACTTTTCATATTGAAAACGTGGCTTTGCTAGAGCGCGAGTAGCAGATGTGTCAATGGTAGTTGCTCGCTAGCAGAGATTTTTCGGATATACTTTTTTCATGAAAAAGTTTTTTGGAGTTTTATTTTTAGTTTTGTTGACGATGCCAGCGGCTTCTGCCGTGAATTTTAAGGCAGCAGAAAATCTGACGTTTCATGAAAACATTTTGGACGACTCATATATTGTGACTGGAAATGCGAATATTGAGGGAGATACTTTTGGCGACTTATATATTGCCGGCGGGTCGGTGGTGATTACGGGATCTGTGCATGAAGATTTGGTGGTTGGAGGCGGAAGGGTGACAATTTTGGGTGATGTTTTTGGTGACGTTCGAGTTGTTGGTGGCCAGGTGGCGATTTACGGAAAAGTTGGTGATGATGTGGTGGTAGCAGGAGGGCAGATAGATATTGGAAAAAGTTCGGTGGTGGATGGAACAGTAGCTGTGGGTGCCGGAGTTTTAACGATTGACGGCGAGGTGATGGAGGATGTGCGAGGAGGAATGGGATTGCTGATTTTAAATGGCCGAGTGAATCGAGATGTAATTGTAACAGTTGAAGATAATTTGAAGATTGATGAGAAAGCGAAGATTGTCGGTGATTTGAAATATTCCGGTTTGATTGAGACAGATGTGCCAGATGGAGTTGTTGGCGGGAAGATTCAGTTTAATAAATTTGAGAGAGAAAGTGTTTTACAGCATCTGACTTATGTATTTTTTGTGCATAAGATTTTTAGCTATTTTTCAGCACTGGTTTTGGCACTGATTTTTGTTTTGTTCCTGCAGAATTCGCTGATGCGTTCGGTGATTGTAAAATCAAATATTGCAAAGGCTTTTGGCCTTGGACTGTTGTCATTGATTTCTATTTTTATCGGTTCAATTATTTTGATGATGACGGTTGTCGGCGTGCCATTGGCGCTAATTGTTTTGAGCATTTTTGTAATTTTGCTATTTACGGCAAAAATCTTTGTGGCCGCTTTGGGGGCGAGTTACTTTTTGGATTTCAAAAAGAAAGTTTCTAAATGGAAACTGTTTGGCGTAATGTCTCTGGTTCTGCTCGCCTATTATATTATCGGCATTATCCCGTTTGTCGGCTGGGTGGCAAATCTTGTGCTCTTTATGATCGGTGTGGGAATTGCACTGGAAATTAAGATGGAGGCGTTTAAGGCTTTAAGAGTGAAGAAGCTGGTTTAGATATTCTAGCGCGTCTTTTTCGGTTTTTAGTTTTCCGGCGAGCTGTTTTTCGCGAATGTCCAGGAGGATCTCCCCTACTTTTTCGCCGGGCGGAAGATTTAGAATTTCCATTATCTGTTCGCCATTAATTAGCTGTTTTGGTAGAAGTTTCAATTCGGCGATTTCATGACGGTAGAGTTTTTTAATTTCATGAAATTTGTCGAGTCTTGATGGAATGGTGCCGAGGGCGTCGGCGCGGTAGACTTCTAAGAGCTCGGCGAAGCCGGGCAGTAGGAACCAGTGGCGCCGACGCCCGTCCTCCATAGTTAAGACGTTCTCGACCATCATATGGTGGTCGATGAGCCAGCTTATACGGTCGATCTCCTTTTTGGGAAAATTCAATCTTCTCAGAATCTGCTCGGCAGTTTTTGCACCAGCTTCCGCGTGATGATCATAGCGGATGCGTTCGCTGTCGACGGCAAAAGTTTCGTATTTGCCGATATCGTGAAGAAAAGTCGCCCATTTCAGTGTTAAAGTGGGTGGACCGGGAAGCGGGTCGGGGTCAGCTTCTTCGTTGGTGAGAGCATTTATCGCCCGGATCGAATGGTCCCATACATCCCCTTCTTTGTGATACTGAAGCGGCTGGGCCAGGCCTTTTAGGCGGCAGAGTTCTGGAATGATGTGTTCCAAAATCCCAAGCTCGTAGAGTTCCTCGAAGGCCTGGCCTGGACTTTCACCCATAATTATTTTGTTCAGCTCATCGCGCATGCGCTCTGCGGAAACATTTTTCACCAGAGCGGCGTGTTTTTTTAAAGCCTGATAAGTTGCGGGGTGATATTGAAAATTAAAGGCATTTTTGAAACGCACGGCGCGGAGAATACGGAGATTATCCTCTTGTATACGTTGTTCCGGCTCGCCGATAAATCGAATCAACTTGTCACGTAGATCGGTCTGGCCGCCGACATAATCCAAGACTTCTTCTTTTAGCGGGTCATAAAACAAAGCATTGATCGTAAAATCGCGCCGAAGCGCATCTTCCTCCGCAGTCTTGAATTCCACGGCATCCGGCCGGCGGCCATCACTATAGCCACTATCTGAGCGGAAGGTGGCAATTTCGAATTTGTGGCCATTCTGAATCGCCAGGATGACGCCAAATTCTTTGCCGACAGGAATCGTATGCTCCAAAAGCTCCTCTATTTCATCGGGTTTTGCGGAAGTTGCGATATCAAAATCCTTTGGTGAGATATTCAAAAGCATATCACGGACGCAGCCGCCGGCGAGATAAGCCTCGTGGCCGGCCGAGCGTAAAATTTCAATTATTTGGATTGAGGTTGCTTTCATCTCGCGTATTATAGCAAATGTACTTGCGTAAATTAAGAGTTAGCTTTAAAGTCACCTCTTAAAATTAATCTATTAATTCATGAGTACTACAAGAAAGGGATTCGCCGGTGACGAAAGAGTTTTAGATGAATTGCGTGAACAAGAGGGTTTTCTCACTGATCCGGATAATGTACATCGGATTAACGTAAGAGGAACAGATACTCCGGATACTGCTGAGGGATCAATTTCTTTTGCCATTCAAAAAGGAAGATTAGCTATTAAGGGTGATGTAATTGTTCAAATTGGAGAAATGCCAGATACGGGAAAAAGAAGGAGAGAAACTGATAAATAATTGTCAATAATGTTGAGAGCTCCAGATTTAAGGTTTGATACTGAAAAACGAGCAATAGCAATTGTAGGTCAATTGGTTGAAAATGCTCCAAGTCTGGTTTTTCATCTACGGACAAGCTTTCGGGAACAGATGGTAAGAGCTGCAGAAAGGTATAGTAGTGGGAGTGAAAAACCATGCAAAGACGAAAGAGAGTTAATAGATAGACTGGTTGATACTACAGATGAGATTTATTCTGATCTTGGCATGCACTTGGGCAATGTGGGGATTTTAGCCAGCGTTATTGCTCAAGAGTTAAAAAATAATGGTCATAAAGTTGATCCTGGGCTCAGCTATAAGGGCGGAGCAATTCATGATATTGGAAAATTAGATCCATTGATTTATCATCTTGTAAGTTTTCCCGGAAAGCTAGGGCCTACCCAGAAAGAAACCACAAAACTGCACACAGACATAGGATATAAAGTTTTAACAAAATTTGATATTCCAGATAAAACTGCACTATTTGCACTGCAGCATCACGAAAGACTTAACGGAACCGGCTATCCACAGGGGCTTTCTGACAAAGATCTGAGCCTGGAAACGAGGGTGGTAACGGTTGCAGATGCCGTTGATGCAATGATGCAGGATCGTCCTGGCAGGGAAGGAAAATCTGTTCCGGATATATTAAAAGAGTTAGTAAAGGGAGTAGGAACTCATTTTGATGAAAGAGTGGTCGAAGCATATCTACGTATTTGTAAAAAACTTGGTTATCCTGAATTATGAAAATATTAGCAATCGAGACATCCTGTGACGAGACAGCGGCGGCGGTCGTAGAGGACGGACGAAAAGTCCTTTCAAACGTGATTGCTTCGCAAATTGACCTTCATGCGAAAACCGGTGGAGTGGTACCGGAAGTGGCGGCGCGGGAACATACGGTGAAGATGCTACCGATCATGGAGGAGGCCCTTGCTGAAGCAAATTGTAAATGGGAAGATATCGAGGCGATTGCGGTGACAGAGGGACCGGGATTGGTGAGTTCACTGATCATCGGAACACAAACGGCAAATGTGATTTCTTTTGTGAAAAAGAAAAAGCTGATTCCAGTTCATCATATTGTCGGACATCTATATTCAACATGGCTGGGGCATGAAGAGGAGATTAAGTTCCCTATTCTGGTTTTGACGGTTTCAGGCGGGCACAATGAGCTGATTTTGATTAGAGATCATTATGATTTTGAGATCCTGGGAGAAACACTTGATGACGCCGCTGGCGAAGCGTTTGACAAGGTAGCACGCATTATCGGCCTGGGGTATCCGGGAGGACCGGCAATTTCAAAAATGGCGGTCAATGGCGACAGCAGGCGATTTCAGTTTCCAAGAATTCTACTGGAAAAAGATAGTTTTCATTTTAGCTTTTCGGGCCTTAAAACTGCAGTTTTAAATGAGGTGAAGAGTTTTAAGGGCGAGATTGATGAGCAGTTTAAAGCGGATATTTGTGCGAGTTTTCAGGAGGCAGTGGTGGAAATTATGGCTGAAAAGGTAAAAAGAGCGCTGAATAAGTTTCCGGAAGTGGCTGAAGTCCATCTGGTGGGAGGAGTTTCGGCGAACTTGCGTTTGCGGGAGAAACTGCAGGAAGTAATTCCAAACGAATTAATTTTCCGCTTTCCAAAAGCATTTTCGTACTGCACAGACAATGCGGCAATGATTGGCGCAGCGGCGTATTTTCTCTACAAGCTTCAGCCTGAGAGATTTCGAGCTGAAACTAACATAATTCCTACAGCGGCTTTCGAAATTTTATCCTTGAAATATCTCTAAAAGGTGGTAGAATTAGCGTTAAGCTTTTGGCTTTTGGCAAGCTTTTATTTAATTTTGTAAATCTATGTCTGACGAGAAGAAAAAAATCGAGCCGTTTCTGACTCCAAAGGGGGTACACGATATTTTACCGCAGGACCACGAGTTTCACACGTACATAAAAAAAGTGGTGAGACATAGAGCGCGGCAAGCGGGTTTTCGCCGTATTTCCACGCCAATTTTTGAATACACAGATTTATTTTCGAGAGGTGTGGGAGAAGGTTCGGATATCGTCAGCAAAGAAATGTATACTTTTGAAGATCGAAAAGAACGAAGTTTGACTCTAAAACCCGAAGGAACTGCCGGCGTTGTCCGCGCTTATATTCAGCATGGATTGAATCAGTGGCCGCAACCGGTTCTTCTTTATTATTATGAGCCGCATTTTCGTTATGACAGACCGCAAAAAGGACGATACCGCCAATTCTGGCAGTTTGGTTTTGAGATAATCGGCGAGAGCGATCCGGCTTTGGATGCCCAGTTGATTCAGCTGGCGTATAAAATTTTGGAGGATCTGGGAATTGCGAATCTCTTTGATATTCAATTAAATACAATCGGAACACCGGATGCGAGAAAAAGATATATGCAGGCATTGCAGGATTTCTATGTAGGAAAAGAGCGTTCACTATGCGAAAACTGCCGAGAAAGACTGCACAAAAATCCGATGCGTCTTTTAGACTGCAAAGAGGAAGATTGTCAGATTTTGGCGAAACTGGCGCCGGCAATGAAAGATTATCTGGATAAAGAATCTTTGGAATATCACGATGAATTAAAAGAATATCTGGATGAAATTGGTCTTAAATACACCGAGAATCCACAGCTCGTAAGAGGTTTGGATTATTATGGAAAAACGGTTTTTGAATTATGGGACAAGAGTGAGGGCGCGCAAAATGCGATCGGCGGAGGCGGAAGATATGATGGACTGATTGAGCTTTTGGGCGGGCAGCCAACTCCTGCAGTAGGTTTTGCCGCTGGTGTTGAGCGAATTATTGCGAATATGAAGAAAGAAAAAATCCGGGTACCTTCCAAAGATGAGCTGCACGTTTTTGTTGCTCAGCTTGGAAAAGAAGCGAAAAAGAAATGCCTCGGACTGATTGATGACCTCCGAGATGCGGGAATTAAAACGATGGGAGCGCTTGGTAAAGGTTCAATCAACGAACAGCTGAGAATTGCCCATAAGTTTAAAGTTATCTACACAGTCCTGCTTGGTTTGACCGAAGTGCGGGAAGGAACAGCGATTATTCGCGATATGAATAAAGGTATCCAGGAAAAGGTGCCAATGGAAAAAGTTCCTGAGCGTCTTGTGGAGCTTTTGGGGGAGGACCGATTGGATAAGTACACTCCTGGAGAATTAATTTAGTTGTAACTCTTTGTTTGGCGAGGCGTTTACAATAATGTATACTTTTTTTGTTAAACCCTTTCCTTATGAAAAAATTTCTTACGTTTTTGTGCGTTTTTGCTTTAAGTAGCGTGTCGGTGTTTGCCGGCGCTTTTCCTGATGTAAAAACCGATAATAAGAACTATGAGGCGATTGAATATCTAAATTCCAAGAGCATTATCAGCGGCTATCCTGACGGTACTTTCAATCCT
>SXGR01116621.1_pt1 | contig 20892 bp, 26 predicted proteins | sample 3174711 | NCBI WGS metagenome assembly SXGR01 (sample SAMN11356860, study PRJNA531348) | freshwater metagenome | isolation source: freshwater sample F1-60 | place: China: Fuxian Lake, Yuxi | collected 2017-12-25 | reverse complement strand
TAATAGATTTGGGGATAGATTTTAAAGAAATATTAAAATATGATGAAAATTATAGTCAATATTGTGTAAATCCGTCATATTTTTATAATAAAAAATTTAGGAAAGAATATTTTCATATAAGAAATAAAGAATTTATAAAATTATGTAAAGGTATTTATTTTTTTATAGATAAGAAAGATGAAAATAAAGGAATTTCAGATATTTTATTAAAAGAAGTTATTAAAAAAAATAAAGATAAAATAATTTTAAATTAAAATATATTTATATTAAATGTTTAAAAAGTTATGAATTATAATGAATTAAGAAATGGTTTTCCATATTTACCAAAAGAACAAAGAAAAACAATATTATTAAGTAGTGATGATATAAGAACTCCATCTGGTATAGGTACTATGAGTAGAGAGATAGTGCTTGGTACTTGTCATTATTATAATTGGGTGCAGATAGGTGCTGCTATAAAGCATCCTGATGTAGGGAAAATAGTTGATTTGAGTGGTGAGGTTTCTAAAGAGGTAGGTATATCAGATGCTAATGTAATTATATATCCGTTTGATGGATATGGAGATGATAATATTGTTAGAATGTTGATGACGAATCACAAGGTGTCTGCGTTTTTACATTATACTGATCCTAGATTTTTTTATTGGTTGTATCAAACAGAGCATGAGATAAGGCAAGAAATCCCAATATTTTATTATTGTATTTGGGATGATTGTCCTCCGCCTATGTGGAATGCTCCTTTTTATGCTTCATGTAATTTACTTATGGGTATTTCCAAGCAGTCTTATTCTTTGCATAAACATGTTTTAGAAAGAGTTAATTGTGATGTAGAAGAAATAATTGAATATGATGCAAAAATAAATACTGATGAAAATGATATAGATATATTTAATATGGGTAAAATTGGTAAAAAGAATAGAGATGGTAGAAAATATAAATATGTTGAAAATTCAGTTTTATTATCATATATTCCTCATGGAATAAATGAAAATTATTTTTATCCTATAGAAGAATTTAATAAAACTCATGAATTAAAACAATTAGTTGAAGAAAATGGGCAAAAAAAGGAATCTATTATGATAAAAAATGATAAAGAGATTTTACAAGATCTTAAAGAAAAGTTTTTTGGAAATGATATTCCTGAATTTGTTGTTTTATATGTGAATAGAAATATACGAAGAAAACAACCTGGAGATGTAGTGTTGGCATATAAATATTTTTGTGATATGCTTTCAAAAGAGGAAGCAAAAAAAGTATGTATGATTATGCATACACAACCAATTGATGAAAATGGGACAAATTTAATAGAAGTAGTAAATGAATTATGTCCAAATTATAGAGTTGTTTTTTCAGATATGAGATTAGAACCTATATTTATGAATGTTATACATAATATTGGAGATGTTTGTATAAATTTATCAAGTAATGAGGGTTTTGGATTAGGAACATGTGAAAGCATGATGAGTGGTAATGTTATAGTTGTTAATGTTACAGGTGGATTGCAAGATCAATGTGGTTTTAAGTTAAGAGGTAATGTATTAAATCAATTAGATTATTCAAATATAGTATCATTACATAATGAAGATAAGTGGAAAGATAATAAAGATTTAACATATGGTGATTGGGCATTTCCAATTTGGCCTACTTCAATGAGTCCACAGGGTTCTCCCTGGACTCCATATATATATGATGATAGATGTAAGTGGCAAGATGCTGGACAAAAAATAAAAGATGTGTATGATTTAGGAAAAGAGGAAATAAAAAGAAGAGGTTTGTTAGCTAGACAATATGTTTTAGATAATGAAGTTGGTATGTCTGCTTCAGAAATGAGTAGAAGATTTATGAGTAATATGGATAAAGGGTTGAGTAAATTTATTAAAAGAAAAAGATTTTCTATATATCAATCTTAAATTTTTTATATTTATTTTAGTATGGAAAAAATAATAGAATTTCATAAAAATTTAAACCCAAATCTTTGGATAGATGAAGAAAATTTAAATAATGAAGTATTACAAAAATTATTAGAAGTTTCTGAAGAATTTTATAGTTTTTTAAAAATAAGTGCTCCTATAGAAGATATAATATTAGTTGGTAGTTCTGTTAATTATACATATACAAAATATAGTGATATAGATTTACATTTAGTTATAAATTTTTCTAGAGTAGATGATGATATAAAATTTTCTAAGGAATATTTTGATGCTAAGAAATATGTATGGAATAATGAGCATGATATAAAAATGTTTGGTATGGAAATAGAGTTTTATGTACAAGATACAAAGGAAAAAAACTTTTCAAATTCTATATATTCTATAATGAATGGGCAATGGATTAAAAAACCAGAAAAAGAAAATTTAAAAATAGATCTTAAAAAAGTTAAGAATAAAGTAGAAAATATAAAAACAAATATAGAAATGTCTAAAACTGATTTAGATTCTTTAAATAAAATAAAAGAAAAAATTAGAAATATGAGAAAATGTGGATTAGAAAAGTATGGAGAATATTCTGTAGAAAATTTAACTTTTAAATATTTAAGAAATAAAAAAATTATAGAAAAATTGTTGTTTTATATTAGGGATATTTTTGATAAAAAATTTTCTATACAAGAAATAAATGAGTGGAATGAATTATTAATCAAATAAATAGGATATGAATAAACCAAAATTAGTTATAAGTTGTCCAGTTGCGACTCGTTCAGGTTATGGAGATCATTCAAGAGATATAATTAGATCATTGTTACAAATAGATAAATATGATGTTTCTATATTGTCACAAAGGTGGGGAGGATGCCCAATGAATGCGTTAGATGCTACTGATGATTTTCATAAGGAAATAATAAAGAGAATTGTTTTTAATAATAATTTAACATCACAACCAGATATTTGGATTCAAGTATCAACTCCTATTGAATTTCAAAAGGTAGGCAAATACAATATAGGAATTACAGCAGGTATTGAAACCACTGCTTGTTCTGCTGAATGGTTAATTGGATGTAATAATATGGACTTGATTATAGTTCCATCTGAACATTCAAAAAGATCTTTAATGAGTCCAGAGTATAGAGCAGTTGATCAAAGAACTAATAATCAAGTTGGTAACTTAAAATGTGAAAAACCAATAGAGGTAATATTTGAAGGTGTAGATTTAAACAAATATGGAAAAGATAAATTAATATCAACAAATGTAAGACATGAATTAAATAATAATATAAAAGAAGATTTTTGTTTTTTATATGTAGGACATTGGTTGAATGGAGATTTAGGAGAAGATAGAAAAAATACTGGATTATTAATAAAATTATTTTTAGAAACTTTTAAAAATGAATCTTATCCACCTGCATTAATATTGAAGACAAGTGGGGCGACATTTTCAATAATTGATAGAGAAAATATATTAGATAAAATAAATAAAATAAAGTCAACTGTGCAAAGTGAAAAATCATTACCAAATGTTTATTTATTGCATGGTGATTTAACTGATGAAGAAATGAATTCTTTGTATAATCATTCTAAGGTTAAATGTCATATTAATCTAACCAAAGGTGAGGGATTTTGCAGAACTTTATTAGAATCGTCTCTTAGTGAAAAACCAATTATAGCATCTAATTGGAGTGGTCATATAGATTTTTTACATAAAGATTATAATGCTTTAATTGGTGGTGAATTAAAGCCTGTACATCCATCTGCTGTATGGGATAAAATGATTATTAAAGAATCGTCATGGTTTAGTGTAAATATACATGAAGTAAATTCTGCTATGATGAGTATTTATAAAAATTATCAATATTTTAAACAAAAGGCAACATTGCAATTAGATTATGCAAAAAATAATTTTAATTTAGATAAAATGACAGAAAAATTTGGAGAAATATTTAATAAATATATTCCAGAATTTCCAAAACAAATTCAATTAAATTTGCCAAAATTAAAAAAAATAGAATTGCCTAAATTAAAAAAAATAGGTGAAGAATTATTAGAAGAAGAAAAGAAGTCAGAATTAAAATTACCTAAATTAAAAAAAATAGAATAGTTAAGTAAAAATGAATAATATTTGTCCAAAATGTGGTGTTAATGAGTGTTATAAAGAAAATTATAATAAAGAGGAGATTCAATTTTGTTTAGGGTGTGGATATAGAACTTCTGAAAAGAATCATGTTAAGTATTTTGAATTTCAAAGTACTATAATTAATTTAGATTCTAAAATAAAGGATATGGTGTGGAAGGATAGTAAAACTGGGTTATATTGGTTTCCTAGTAGTTTTGATATAAAGGGTAAGGGTGTGTTGTATCCTGAAGGAAAGTTGGGGGATATAAAATATATTTACATGCCTATGATACGGTTGGATGATGAAGAAAAAAAAAGATATCCTGGAAAAACAGAAAAGCCAGATATTGTTTTTAAAAAAGAATTTAAAGAAAACGAATTTAAAGAAGTTTGTAAATTATTAGAATTATTTAAATAAATTTTTTTATTTGATAATTTTTTCGTATATTTATTTATAATGTTATAATATGAAGAGTGTAAGTTTTGCTATATGTGTTTCTGATGAAATAATAGAGATAAAAAATTTATTATATTTTTTATTAGAAAATAAAAGAAAAGAGGATGAAATAATAGTTTTATTAGATGTAGATTCTAAAGAAAAGGAAAATTATTATTTAGTAGAAGAATATATAAAAAATATAAAAGATAATAGTTTAAAATATTTTTATCATAGCTTAAAAAAAGATTTTGGTTTACATAAAAATTATTTAAGTAGTTTATGTAAAAAAGATTATATAATTAATTTAGATGCTGATGAAATTATAGATAAAGATACTTTAGAAAATTATTATTATGTAATAGAGAATAATGATGTAGATTTAATAATGGTTCCTAGAGTAAATATAGTAAAAGGAATAAAGGAAGAACATATTGAAAGATATAATTGGAAAATAAATGAAAAAGGATATATAAATTTTCCAGATTATCAAATGAGAATTTATAGAAATAATAAAAAGATAGTTTGGATAAGGAAAGTTCATGAAATATTATATGGATTTGATACATTTCAATTTTTACCAGAATCAGAAGAATTTTGTATTTTTCATATAAAAAATATAGAAAAACAAATTGAGCAAAATGAGTATTATATGAAAATATAAATAATATGGCAAAAGGAGTTTATAAAATTACAGAAGAATTTGAAAAATCATTAGCAGATTATACAGGTTCTCCTTATGTAGTAACATTAGATAATCAATCTAATGCTTTGTTTTTATCAATGATGTATGAAAATGTCAAAGGGAAAGAAATAACTATTCCATCTAGGACATATCCGTCTGTTCCTTGTGAAATTATACATGCAGGGGCTATTGTAAAATTTAAACATGTTGAAGGAAAAACAATTAAAGGTTCATATCAATTATATCCAACTAATATATGGGATTCTGCGTTATGTTTTACTGGAGATATGTATAAACCTGGAACTCATATGTGTATTTCATTTACTGGTCCTTATAAGCATTTAAAATTGTCTAAAGGTGGAGCTATTTTAACAGATAAATATGATGCTTATTGTTGGTTCAAACGGGCTAGATATAGTGGAAGACGTGAATGTTCTTATCATGACGATAATTTTGATATGTTAGGTTGGAACTTTTATATGATGCCTGAATTATCGGCTCGTGGATTATCATTGATGAATCAATTTTACAATTTAGATGGAACTAAAAAACAAAATGAAGATTTAGAGATTGCTTACCCAGATCTTTCTAAATTTGAAATTTATACAAAATTTAATAGAGAATGAAATTAGCTTTATTTGGATATGGAGGACATGCTAGGGAAGTAGCGGCTCAAATAAATCAAAAAATAACATTTTTTGCTGATGATATTTATGCTAATAATTTAATTAAGCCTATATCTGAATTTGAACCAGAAAAATATAAAATAATGGTAGCAGTAGGAAATAGTAAAGATAGATTTGAAATAGTTAAAAAATTTCCAAAGGAAACTATTTTTTTTACTTGGATACATCCAACTGCTATTATTTTAGATGATGTTGAAATAGGAGAAGGTAGTTTTATAGGTGCTTATAGTATTTTGACTATAAATATTAAAATAGGAAAACATGCTATTTTAAACAGGAGTGTTCAAATAGGTCATGATGTTGAAATAGGAAATTATTTCAGTGCTATGCCTGGAGTAGTAGTTTCTGGTAATTGTAAAATATATGATTATGTTTATATAGGGTCAAATTCGTCTATTAGAGAAAAATTATCAGTTAATAGTTTTTCTAATATTGGAATGAATAGTTGTGTTACAAAAAACATTGTAAAATCTGGAACTTATGTTGGTGTTCCTTCTAAAAAAATAAAATGATTCACATATTTTTTATTTATGTTCAATAATAAAAAAAATAAATGAAATTTATAAAATTACAGAAGAATTTGAAAAATCATTAAATGTTTATTTTTAAAATAAGGAGATTATTATTAATAATATATTAACATTTTGTATTTCTACATATAATAATTTAAATTATTTAAAATTAGCAATAGAATCTGTTAGAAAAAATAGTTATTTTAAAAATGCTCCTTTTATTGTTCATGCAGAAAATTGTATTGATGGAACAAACGAATGGTTAAAAGAAGTTGAAAATAAATATAACTTAGATATATATATAGAACCTAATAATAGTATTGTTCGTGGAATAGGTGGAGGTATGAATTTTTGTGCTGATAAAGTTAGAACTGAATATATAATGTTTTTACATTCTGATTTTTATGTAGGTCATTTTTGGGATTTAGCTTGTATTGAAGAATTAGAAAAACATAATATTCCAACTTGGGTATTTAGTCATAGAGTAGAACCAGACATGTTTGGAAATGGGTCAAGCAGACCAGGAACAATTATAGTTTCTAAAGACACTTTTGGTGCTTATTATTATGATTTAGACAAAGAAATTTTAGAAGATTGGATAGATAGTTTTGTCAGTCAAAATAACTTTATAATTCCAAAAGCGGAAGGAGTAAGTGGATTAATTAAAAAATCAGATTGGGATAAAATAGGTGGAAATGATTCACAATTTTCACCTACTTCATGGGAAGATATGGATTTGTTTTTGAGAATGAAACAAGAAGGTTATCAATTCATTTTAACAAGTAAATCTATGGTTTGGCATTTTGGAGCTAGAGGTAGTCATAGATTAGAAGAAAACAATAATAAGTCCTCTCAAAGACAAGTTATTTCTGAAAGAGATAATGCTATGAAGTTTTATAACAAATGGGGTGGAATGCCTGTATTTGACGAGTATGGAATGATACAAAAAATAATTAAATAATTAAAATAAATGAAACAAAATGTATTAATTACTGAAATATGTACAATATGTAAATCTTTTATAAAAGAATATACAGAATGTTTTATATTTATATAAAATGTTTTATATTTATATAAAAAAAATATTAATATGGAAAAATTTATAATATATTGTAAAAGTTATAGAAATGATTTAGAAAGATTAAAATTTCAGGCAGAATCAATAGAAAAGTATAATTTTGACAATATGCCATATTTTGTTTCTTGTCCTATTGCTGATTATGATATTTTTAAAAAAAGTTTACCTTCATTTGTTGTTATTATAAAAGATGAAGATATTATTAATTCTACATGTGTTCAAAATTGGAAAACGCAACAGATAATTAAATCACAGTTGTGGAAATATGTTGAAGTTGAAAATTATTTATGTATTGATTCTGACTCTTATTTTATAAAACCATTTTATTATGATGATTTTATGGTTGATGATAATATACCATATACAGTTATGCATCAACAAAAAAATTTATTTCAATGGACATCTAGATATAGTCGTGATTTAGGATTTGATCCGCAAGAAGGATTTAACAAAACTAGAGAAAGGATAGGGAAGGAATTATTTGGAAGAAAATTTAAGGTAAATTATGATTTTGGTCCTAGTCCAGTAATTTGGTCATCTAAGGTATGGAAATGTTTAGAAGAAAATTATATTAAACCAAATAATTTGACATTTGAGAGTTTAATTACATATGAATCTAGTGAATTTACTTGGTATGGGGAATGTTTGTTAGCTTTTAAGCCAATTGAATTATATCCAATTGAGCCTTTGTTTCTTGTATTTCATTATCCCTTACAACTTAAACAATTTTATGAACAGGGATATACAGAACAAGATATATCTAAATGTTATTTAGGATTAATTATGACATCAAATTGGAATGCACCAATAAAATATTAATTATGTTAGAATCAAATATTATTGAGACATATTCACTGGTTCACACAAATGGTAATTTTCCTTATGTTATGAATGTGATTAATAACAATGATAATCCTATTATTTCTCAATATAACAAGTTATCAGAACAAGAAATGTTTCAATATTTTAGAGAAAAAGGAATTTTGGACATGTTTTTAGAACAAAGACAAAAAGCAAAAAATTAACATCCATGAGACATGATATTTACCAATTAACAGACTTACTTAAACAAGAAAATTTTAAACCAATATCATTTATTGAAATTGGTTCACGTGATGGACATGATACTCACTATATAAGCTATTATTTTAACATAAACTCAGTAAATTGTTTTATTATTGAAGCTCATCCTCAATGTTTTAAAAATATTATTTCACAATATCCTCAATATAGAACATTTAATATAGCGGCATCTAATCAAACTGGTATTATAAACTTCAATGCTGGAATTTTTGGACAAGAAGGAAATGTTGGACTTTCTTCTGTGTTAAATAGAACTTTATCATCATTTATATCAGAACAAATTGAAGTTGAATGTTGGAGAATGGATGAGGTAATGAGTCAACTTAATATTGATAAATTTGATTTTATGAAAATTGACGTTGAAGGTTTAGGACTACAAGTATTAGAAGGATTTGGTGAAAAACTAAAAAATACTAAATATATTCAAATTGAATTAGAAGTATCTCAAGCATGGGAAAATCAATCATGTTATAATGATGTAGTTAATTATTTGAAAAATCTAGGATTTGAAATTCTTGATGAAATAGATTTAGATGGTATTCAAAAAGATGTTTTATTTAAAAATATAAATTATGATTTCAATAGTAATTCCAATTCACAGTAATTTAATACACTTAAAAAATGCTTACGAAATCATTAAAAAACATAACAAGATATATCTAAATGTTATTTAGGATTAATTATGACATCAAATTGGAATGCACCAATAAAATATTAATTATGTTAGAATCAAATTCACACAAAACATTACTACACAAATGAAAATAATATCATTAATCCCAAGTTTTAATCCTAATAATGAGTTTGTAAGTAAGGTTATAGAGGAACTTAAAAAATTTTCCAATATAATCTTATTTACTACTGAAAATCATACGTTAAATGTAGATGAAACTCTATACTTCGATAAATCAATACGCGGAGAATTAGCCTATAAACCAAGAGAATGGGTTTTGAACAATATTGATAAAGAATGGGAATATGTATTATACAACGAAGATGATATTCTAATCCCACAAGAATCAGTAAAAAACGTAATTGATTTATATAATACTTTACCTAGTCCTTTTATCCCTGGTTTTATTAGATATGAATTTGATGATAGAGACAACACTAAGAGATACATAGACATGAACCCAGTTCATGGAGTACATAGAGGACAATATGGAACAATTAAACAAAAATTTGATAATGTGTGGGAACCCTGTAACTTACACAGTGGTAATTGGTTGTTTAGTAAACAATATGTGAAAAACATGATTGATAATAAATTATGGGAAACCTATTTTAAACAATATGGGTTTCAATATGGAAGTTGTGGTCGATTAGAAAGTGCAGCTAGTGTTCCTTATTTCTTTTGTACTAAGGTTTTTCCTTATGATGTAGAAAAAGTAGAATGTTTACATTTACCTAAAAAATACATTTACCTTGATGTTAACCCAACAAAAGAAGATCTAATATGATTTTAATAGTAATTCATATTTACAAAAATTGTCCACAAAATAATATGACATTATTTCCTATGATTATCTATCAAAAAAATTTTATATGAATAAAACAAAATCTTGTGTAATATTTGCAGTATTAATAAAAAATTTTTTTATTTTCAAAATTTTTAGTATATTTAGTTAAATTTTATTTATAAATAATATGAAAAATAAAAGAATTTTTATAACAGGAGGTTCTGGATATTTAGGAAAAAATCTTATAAAAAGATATTATTCTGATAATGATATTACTATATTTAGTAGGGATGAATCTAAGCATTATTATCTTAAAAAACAATTTCCAAAAATTAATTGTATAATAGGTGATGTAAGAAATTATAATTTACTTAAAAAATGTAGTATAGGTCATGATATAGGTATTTTTGCTGCTTCATTAAAGCAAATTGAAGCAGTTGATCAAAATTTAGAGGAGTCTATTGAAATTATTATAAATGGATCAATTAATTCTAGACGGATTGCTGAAGAAAATAAATTTGAATCTGCATGTTTTATATCCTCAGATAAAAGTCGTTCAGCAACAACTTTATATGGTTCTATGAAATTTGTTGCTGGTGAATCATTTATTGTTAATTCTGAAAAAACCAATACAAAACTATCAACTGTTATATATGGTAATGTATTAAATTCTACTGGTAGTATTATACCATTAATATGGAATGCTATTAATAATAAATATAAATTAACTTTATATTCACCAAATATGACTAGATTTATGATTAATATAGAACAATCTATGGATTTAATTGAATATGCTTTAACATTATCTGGATATAATGTTATTCCAAATATTAAATCATTTAAAGTTGTGGATTTATTTGATATTTATAAAAATATATTTGGGTTGGAATATGAAATAGGTACACCTCGTATATCTGAAAAAATACACGAAATGATGTTTTCTAAGGAAGAATCATATCGTATAACTTTACAAAACAATAATTTTTTAATGCATTATAAAAATACATTTAATGAAAATCTTCCATTTATAGAATTTACAAGTGATAAAGTGGTAATATCAAAAAATAATTTGAAAACAATTTTAGAAGAAAATGGATATTTTAATATTAGGTCATAATGGAATGTTGGGACATATGGCTTATAAATATTTTAATTATTTAGGATTTAAAGTATCTGTAACAGATTTTAGATTTTCAAGTGTTGAATTTAAAGAATTTATTAAATCTTATAATGGATATTATATAATTAATTGTATAGGAGCTATACCACAAAAAACATCACAATTTGATATAAACTATGAATTACCAATATGGTTAGATATTAATAGTAATTGTAAAATAATTCATCCAGGTACTGATTGTGAGTTAGATAATGATAATTATGGATTATCTAAAATGAAATCCAGTAGTTTTATAAAATCACACGGAGTTCGAACAAAAATAATCAAGGCATCAATTATTGGTCCTGAATTACATTCTAAATATAGTTTATTTGAATGGTTTATAAATAATAAAGATAATATAATAAAGGGTTGGAAATTAGCAATGTGGAATGGAATTACAACTTTAGAATGGTGTAAGCATTGTAACAATTTAATGCAAAATTGGGATATGTATAAAATAGAAAATATAATAGAAAGTACATGTTTGTCAAAATATGATTTATTAAAATTAATTGGAAAAATTTTTAATATAGAAAAACAAATTGAACAATGTAATACAATAATCTTAAATAAATGTTTAAAAGGTGATATTAAATCAAGTAATATAGAAACACAATTATACGAATTAAAAGAATATTATTATGAAAATAAATAATGAAAGTTATATATAATTTAAATATATATTATGATACAGTTTAATGAGTATTTTCAATCTATATGTAGTGTTAATAAATTAGGATTTTCTATTGAAACAAATTTAAGAATACCGTTAAGTTATTTAGAAAATAAACAATTTATTTTATTTAGAACATGTCATTCATATGGTGACTGGGTAATTTTATCTGCTATGCCTAGATTAATTAAGCAAAAATATCCAGAATGTATTATAGCCATACCATCTCCTATGTGTATTTCAAAATTTTTTTCTCCTCAAAATTGGCAAAATAAAAATAAAGATCCTTTTAATAATGTTATAGAAATTTTTAAAAATAATCCATATGTAGATGGTATGATTGATGAGATTCCAATTAATATTCCTGTATTTCATGATCATTTTCGTGTATATGATAAATCTAAACCAGATACACCATTGATACAACAAATGTTAAAGTTTTGGAGATTTGAGGATAATGAAATGATAGATTGTGAACCAGAATTATATTGGAGTATTGATGAGATAAAACAAGGTGATGATATAATTAAACAACACTTTAATAATATGGATTTTGGATTTTTATATATTGATGATAGTTTTTTACTAACTATACCTGAATTATCTAATGATATGATTAGAAGAAAAAATTTGATACAAAATCAAATAAACAAATATGATTTATCTTGGTTATATTATTCAGGTAATAATATATTTGATTATAAAACAAACAATATTATATTTAATGTAATGGATATACATATGACACTTAGAGTGCAAAATTATGTTAAAAGTAAAGCAAAGGTTATTATTGGACATCAAGGAGGATATGGTACAGATTGTATGTCCAGATATACAAATTGCTATGTTGTGCCATTAACACGACATCAAATTAATGAACATATACAATTAAAAACAACTTATATAGATTAAATTATGTTAATATCTATTCTTAATCATAATTTACCATATTTAACTGATAATTTAGTTGAACAATTAAAGCGAGATTCTTTATTTAATGAATGTGAATTAATGGTATTAGACAATGGTTCTAAAGAATCATTAGCCAAATATACTACACATAGATTGGAAAAAAATATTTTTTTTGGAGGAGGTTTAAATGTAGTAGTAGAATATTTTTTATCAACAAATCATGATTACTTATATTTTTTAAATAATGATTTAATATTTCATGGTCCTAAATTTTTATATCAATCTTTAAAGGAAGCAAAAGAGTCAGATGCTGCTGTTTACACTCCTTCTATTATAAATGCTTCAATAGAACAATGTAATTGGAAACAAATGTGGAATTGGGGTGGAGGATTAAGGCAAGTTAAATGGATAGATTTTCAATGTCCTTTATTGCGTAGAGATATTTTAGAAATTATTAAACAATATCCAGAGGAATTAATATATGGTTGGGGTAATGATTTATATACTGGATGTGTTACAGAACAAAAAGGGTTGAAAACAATAGTATCGGATAATAATACTATATGTCATTTAAATTCACAAACATTTAAACAAAATAAAATTGATATAGGTATTGAAGAATTTTGTCAAAAAGCTGATAAAAATATGTACATGTATTTTTTGAAATCAGAATTTAATTTATTATATAGAGAGTTAAGAAAATATGGAGAAAATTATAAATTTATATAATTTATAAATAAAATATAAAAAACAATGAGTAAATTAAAAATATTAATTCAGGTATTTTCCTTAGTTAAAGAAATAGATTATTTAGAAAGAACATTATTATTTTTAAAAATAAATTCTTTTTTTGTAAATAGAGAAAAATATTATATAATATTAGATATTGTTATCCCTACTTCTGATTATTTAGTTAATTGGGAAAAATCAATATTAAAAAAAGACTACTTTATTGGTCGTCTTAAAAATTTTGAAAAATATTATTTAGGGTGGTGTGATGAATATTCCTTAAAAACTGATGATAATGTTGAGGGGCTTTTAGATTGGTTTTCAAATACTATTAATAAATATTCTAATTTAGATGCTGTCATTATAATTGAACCTGATGTAGTGTTTGGACCTTATACTTTAGGTTTATACCTGGAATCTAACCTACAAGCAAAAAATATGTCCCCCAATTACATAATTACTGCAGAATATGTCAAAATGTGGGATAATAGTTGGGATGTTATAGTAAATTCTACTTATTTAAATGAACCATTTAATTTTAGAAATACTAATGATGCTATAGTAGATACATACCATTTAAAAAACGATGGAGAAATTAATCTCAAACCATTAATTTATAATAATCAAAAATATTTTAAATTTGGGGGAGGATGGTTTACCTTATATTCAAAACCTCTTTTAGATACTATAGATTTTCCTAAAGAATTAAAAGGATATGGGGGATTTGATAATTATGTAATGAGTTTTTGTTATAATAGACCTGATCTGGTAACTCAATATAAAATAGAAAATTTAGTTATCACTGATAAACATAATCATACTGAACATTATGATGATTATATTTGTTCTTTAAATCGAAAACAAGATTTATATGAAAAAAATAATAAAATTATGTTTGAACATTTTAAAAATAAATTTGGATTTTAATTAAAATATCATTATAATTATATATAATTATGGAAAATAATATAAAAATAAGTTTTATAATACCAACCTACAACAATTTACAACATTTAAAAAATGTTTATTCATCAATTAAAAAACATGCACCTCAATCTGAGGTTATTCTTTATGATGATGCTTCGATAGATGGAACTTGGGATTGGATTTGGAATCTTGCTGAAGGTCATCAACATAGAGAAGTAAAAGCTTATAGAAGTGAAGAACGTGTAGGTCACACAATATTATATGATAAAGGCATTAATTTAGCTACAAATGAAATTGTAGGAATATTACATGCTGATATGATTATAGGTCCGAATTATATTGAAAATATGGTTAAACATTTGAAACCAAAAAATGTTGTTTGTGCAACTAGAATTGAGCCGCCTTTACATCCAAAAGGCAAAGAAAAAATAATTGAAAATTTTGGTATAGAATTTAATTCATTAAATATAGATAAATTTGAAGAATATGTTATAAACAATCAAATTCAAGAAAAAAATAAAATTACGAAAGGAATGTTTGCCCCCTGGATTATATATAAAAAAGATTTTCAAAGTATAGGTGGTCATGATTCATTATTTGCTCCATTTCCATATGAAGATTCTGATATATTTCAAAGGTGGATTTTAAATGGATATAATTTAATTCAAAGTAGAGATGCTTTTGTTTATCATTTGACTTGTAGGGGTCATAGATGGAATGATCAAGTAGGGAAAGATGATGATTATTATAAAGTAGTATCCCAACGGGCATCTAGAAATTATTTACGAAAATGGGGAAATTGGATAAGAAATAATGAATATCAATATCCAATAATATCTCATAAATATGACATAGGATTTATTATTAGAAATTGTAATAGTAGTTTATTAGAATTATTAGAACCTTGGTGTGAAAATATTTATATAGATAATATTTTGATTAAAAATTATATAAATAAGGAGCAAGAAAATACGTTATTTGATTTAAGTAAAAGGGTTAAGGATATAAAAGAAATTTCTAATAATGATATAATAATAGAATTTGATTGTAATAAATTTAGTCAAGAATCTTTTAATATAGTGCAAAATTTATCAGATATAATAACAAATTCAGGAGGGGTAGGAGAATTTGAGTTAGATATATTTAAAATAAAGATAAATAATATAAAAATATATGAAAATAATTTAATATATATAGATAATGAATGGTATCAGTCAAAATTAATAAAAAACAATAAATTTTAATATTTATATAATGTTATATAAATTGAAAATATTAAGTGAAAATAATAAATTTTTAAAAAATATTAAACAAAAAACTTTATGGCAACAATGATAACCGAAGAATGCATCAATTGTGGTGCGTGTGAATCAGAATGTCCGAATGTAGCAATTTATGCTCCTGGTGTTAAATATGAATATAAAGGAAATAAATTTGAAGCATTGACAAATGATTTTTATTATATAGTTTCTGAAAAATGTACAGAATGTGTTGGTCATTATGATCAAGAACAATGTGCTGCTGTGTGTCCTGTAGATTGTTGTGTTCCAGATCCAAATCATGTTGAAGATGAGGCAATTTTATTTGAAAGGGCAAAGTCAATTCATGTAGAGAGAACATTTGGTGAACTTACATCGGCAAATTCAAGATTTAGAAAATAAATTTTTATATTTATGATTATAAAAAAAAGGTAAAAATTATATGAAAAAGGAATATAAAGAGTATATAGAAGAGATATATAATATAGATAAGAATTTAATAAATGAGAAGAAGAAGTCTACTTATTTAAAATTTAAGGAATTGGTTTTAAATTATTTTGGTGTTAGTACACCAGATGAGTTGGGAGATGATGAAAAGAAGAAATTTTATAAATATATAGATTCTGAGTGGAAAAGATTTAAGTCAAAGAAGGAAATGGGTAGTATAGAGGGTGGAGAAAATGGACAAAAATAAATTAGTAAATAAATTACCAAAAAATTTGTTTGATAATTTAGATTTTGTTATAAATGGATTTGGAATAAATAATAATTTAAGGATGTCTCATTTTTTATCACAATGTTCACATGAGAGTGGTCATTTTAAGCATTTATCAGAAAATTTAAATTATAGTTCTGAAGGTTTATTAAAAATTTTTAAAAAATATTTTATTAGTGAAGAGATTGCAAAAGAGTATGCAAGGAATCCAGAAAAGATAGCATCTAAGGTATATGCTAATAGAATGGGTAATGGTGATGAGATTTCTAAAGAAGGTTATAAGTATCGTGGTAGAGGTTATATACAGTTAACTGGAAAAAATAATTATGTAAATTTTGGAAAATATATAAATGAAGATATTGTAGGCGATCCTGATTTAGTTTCCACTCCAAAATATGCATTGATGTCAGCTGGATGGTTTTGGAAATCTAATGGATTAAATGAAATATCTGATAAAGGTTCTTCTATGGAGGTTGTGATTAAGATAACAAAAAAGATAAATGGTGGTACTATAGGATTAGAAGAAAGAAATAAATTATTTAATGAATATTATAATTTATTATCTAAATAAATGATTATATTAAAGTTTATATTATTTTTTATATATAATACAGAAATTACTAAAGAATTAGGAGTATTAGGTTTTTCATTTTATAAAAAAAGAACATATTTAAGATATTTTTTATTATTTTCATATACTCATGATTTATACAAAGGAATTTTATATTTTAGAATAAATTTATTATTTTTAGAGTTTATGTTTAATATTAGGACAAGATAATTATTAATTAAAAAAAAAGAAAATATATGACAATAGAAGACAAAATAGAATATTTAAATTATTTGCTAAAGATTTCTGACAACAGGGAAGTAGATTTATTTTTATTGGACAGGGTAAGAGAACTAGAAAATGAATCTAGTGAGGAATATGTAGATGAGTGAAAAAAAATGTGTAGTATGTAATGATGAAGGTAATATAAATTTAAACAAATGTATATGTGGAAAAGAAAAAATTGTTTGTTGTGGTAATTGTATATCTGTTTTAAGTGATGATTTAGAATATTTAAAAAATACCTATCCAGATTATTTAAAAAAAGAATGTTGTGATTTTGTAGAATAAATTTGGTTATTTCAAAAAAAATTCGTATATTTAATTATATTATATGAAGAATTACTATTATAGTTTAGAAAGTATCATTTAAAGTATCATTTAAAGTATCATTTAAAGTATCATTTAAAGTATCATATATTATATGAAGAATTACTATTATAGTTTAGAATCGAAGGAAAAAATAGAAGTAGAAAATATAAAAAAAATATTAGTATTAGATAAAGAAAAAAATACTAAGGAAATAAGTTGTATAATAAATGATTTAAATTTTGAAGATTATGTAAGGGTTTGGGATAAAGAGGAAAAAGATTTTGTTTTAATAAAAACACAGAATATTATATAATAAATTAAAAAATAAAAAAGGTTATGAAGTTATTAATAAATAATAAAGAAGATATAATTAAATATATTAAATCAAATAATATAAATTTTATAGATTTTAGGTTTTGTGATTTAATTGGTAATTGGAATAGTTTTACTATGTTTGCTAAAAATTTTAGTGAGGAGATGTTTACTATTGGTCATAGTATAGATGGTTCTAGTATTATTGGATTTGAGCATATAGAGTATAGTGATATGTATATAGTTCCAGATCCTTATACAGTTTACATTGATAATACTAATTTACAATATGGTTCAGTTTCTTTAGTTATGATATGTGATGTTTATAATATTGATGGTACTAGATATAGTAGAGATAGTAGGAACATTGCTAGGAAAGCGGAAAAATGTTTAAGTGATATAGGTATTGGTGATACATTTTTTGTTGGTCCTGAGTTAGAATTTTTTGTTTTTGATAAAGCTAATTTTAATGATAAAGAATATAATGTTGAATATAATAATTATCCGTATAATATAGAAAGTAAAAAGGGTTATTTTATTCCAACTCCAAATGATAAATTATATAATTTTAGAAAAGAGGTTATGTTTGAGTTAGAACAATGTGGGATAGAAACTGAAATATCGCATCATGAAGTATCACCAAATCAATGTGAAATAGATATAAAATACGATAGTTTATTAAAAATGGCAGATAAGGTTATGATTTTTAAACATATTGTTAAGAATGTTTCATCTATATTTAATAATGTTGTGACATTTATGCCAAAACCTATTTATGGTGAGAATGGAAACGGTATGCATGTCCATCAAAGTTTATGGAAAAATAATAATAATTTATTTTATGATCCAGATAGTAAGAATATGTTAAGTCAAAATGCTTTATATTTTATTGGTGGTTTAATAAAACATGCAAGTTCTCTTTGTGCATTTGGAAACTCTACGACAAATTCATATAAAAGATTAGTTCCAGGTTATGAAGCACCTGTTAATTTATCCTATTCATTCAATAATAGAAGTGCTGCTATAAGGATTCCATTTTCTTTTAATTTAAATGTTTCTAGAAGATTAGAATTTAGATGTCCAGATCCAATGTCAAATCCGTATTTATTATTTTCAGCATTATTAATGGCAGGGATAGATGGTATAATAAATAAAATAAATCCAGGTGAACCTAAAAATTTTAATTTATATGAAAATAATTCTAATGTAAAAAATACTCCATTGTCATTAGAAGAATCTTTAGATTGTTTATCAAAAGATTATGAATATTTGGTAAGAGGAAATGTATTTACAAAAGATGTTATAGATACTTTTATAAAAATAAAAACTGAAGAATGTAAAGAAGTATCTACAAGACCTCATCCACATGAATTTAATTTATATTTTAGTAAATAGGTGAAATTTTTTCACATTAATAGGAAAAATTTTCCTATTAAGCAGATTGAAAAGGGTTAAAATCTATCAAATTTTGCCAATTTTACTTTGGCACGATTATTGATATATATTATAGAGTAGGAATAAATAAATAATTTAATAAATAAAAAAATAAAAATAAAAAGAAAAGGAATAAGAAATGGTAAATAAAGTTATAGGTATAGATTTAGGGACGACAAATTCTGTAGTAAGTGTAATGGAAGGAAGTGTTCCGAAGGTAATAATAGGTTCAGATGGTATGCGGACGTTGCCGTCGATAGTAGGTTTTATGAAGAATGGGGATAAGTTAGTAGGAAGTGGTGCGAAGAGGCAGTCAGTGATCAATCCGAGAAATACGGTGTATTCTGTGAAGAGATATATGGGTCGTTATTATAATGAGGTTTTAGATGAGATGAAGAATGTTCCGTATAGTGTAGTAAAGGGAGAGAATGATACTGCGAGGATAGAAGTGGTAGTAAATGGTGAGAGTAGTGTGTATTCTCCGCCTGAGATAAGTGCAATAATATTGCAGAAGTTGAAGTTGGATGCGGAGGCGTATTTGGGTTGTAAAGTAACTGATGCTGTTATTACAGTTCCTGCTTATTTTAATGATGCGCAAAGACAATCAACTAAAGAAGCTGGAGAGATAGCAGGATTAAATGTTAGAAGAATAATCAATGAGCCAACTGCTGCTGCTTTAGCGTATGGATTAGATAAAAAGCATACAAGTGGGAAGATATTAGTTTTTGATTTGGGAGGAGGAACATTTGATGTTTCAATTTTGGAAATAGGAGAAGGGGTATTTGAGGTAAAGTCAACAAATGGAGATACTCATTTAGGAGGAGATAATTTTGATCAACGGTTGATAGATTATTTTGCAGATGAGTTTAAGAAAGAAAATGGAATTGATTTAAGAAAAGATCCTCAAGCATTACAACGATTAAAAGAGGTAGCAGAAAAATCTAAAATAGAGTTGTCAAATTCGTTACAAACAGAAATTTCATTACCATTTGTTACAGCAAAAGATGGCAATCCGTTACATTTAAATATGTCATTGACACGAGTTAAGTTTGAGCATTTATGTTCAGATTTATTTGAGAGATGTAAAATTCCAACTATGAAAGCGTTAGAAGATGCGAAACTAAGTCCATCTGATATAGATGAAGTAGTGTTAGTCGGAGGTTCTATTCGTATTCCAAAAGTTCAGCAAATAGTTAAAGATATATTTAACAAAGAGCCAAATAAAAATGTAAATCCAGATGAAGTTGTTGCGTTAGGTGCAGCAATACAAGGTGGAGTTTTATCAGGAGAAGTTACAGATGTATTATTGTTAGATGTTACTCCATTAACTTTAGGAATAGAAACTTTAGGAAGTGTTTGTACTCCAATGATAAAATCAAATACAACTATACCAACAACTAAATCAGAAATATTTTCAACTGCTGCTGATGGACAAACTTCTGTTGAGATACATATTTTACAAGGTGAAAGATCGATGGCATCTGATAATAGAAGTTTAGGTAGATTTCATTTAGACGGAGTTCCATCTGCAAGAAGAGGAGTTCCACAAATAGAAGTAACATTTAATATAGATGCAAATGGAATATTAAGTGTAACGGCAAAAGATAAAGGAACAAATAAGGAACAATCAATTCGCATTAC
>SXGR01563459.1_pt1 | contig 20899 bp, 14 predicted proteins | sample 3174711 | NCBI WGS metagenome assembly SXGR01 (sample SAMN11356860, study PRJNA531348) | freshwater metagenome | isolation source: freshwater sample F1-60 | place: China: Fuxian Lake, Yuxi | collected 2017-12-25 | reverse complement strand
TCGTCGGCGAGACGCTCACGCGCCTCATCGAGGCGTCCACGGATCGCGGCATCCCGGTGATCATTATCTCCACCAGCGGCGGCGCGCGCATGTATGAAGGCATGTTCAGCCTCATGCAGATGGCCAAGACGTGCGGCGCACTCGCGTATCACGCGAAGGCGAAGCTTCCTTACATCAGCGTCCTCACGCATCCGACCACGGCCGGCGTCATGGCGAGCTACGCAAGCGTCGGCGATCTGATCCTCGCGGAACCTGCGGCGATGATCGGCTTCGCCGGTCCGCGCGTCATCAAGGACACGACGCAGGCGGAACTTCCGCCCGGCTTCCAGACTGCGGAGTTCCTGCTCGATCACGGCCTCATCGACGCCATCGTGTCGCGCAAGGAAATGAAGGAGCGGCTGCAATTTTACCTGGAGTTCATGACGGAAGGCCGGCGGCAGATGGCGGCGCTGGGATGACAGGAGCGCCGGTCTCCTGACCGGCGTGTTATCAGAGAATGAGGTTGGAGATTCGTGCTTTGAGTGAAGCATTCCCTTCGCTTCATCGTCAGCATCCCGCATGTTGAACTCAATCTCCGCAGCATTCCAAAAGCTCGCAGTCGTATTCGTCGTCTGGATTGTTTCACTGCCTCCCTTAGCGTCCGCTCAATCGCCAGAAATTGGCTCCGTCACAGCCACGCGAGATAACATCATAGTAGAGGGAAGCCGATCTTCGCAGCGCGACCGACTCGTCGAAATACTTCCCCAAGGCCGTTCGGTAACGAACTCTATCGAGGTCACGTTTCCCCGGTCCGAAAGCTTCCGCAGCACGCTCCCCCGCTTCGATGGAGCGCGGGATCGCCTCTTCTCCAGCTTCCAACTCGTCAGTGATACGGTGTCAGCCGCGCCACCGCGCTTTGTTGAACAGTTCGACGGCATTGCGCCATTCACGAACGCCTTCCCCGTCGCCGCCAGCAAGAAGGGCCTACAAGTACAGATGGTCGAGGACGCGCTCGCACTCGGCATCCAGCACGCCGCGCTGAACATCAACTTCAGCCAGATGCTCGACCTCGCCGCGCGCACGAACAGCCACTCGTGGATGGTCGATGGCACGCCGGTACGTTTCCATCGCGGCTACATCGATTCGCTCGACCGCCAGATCAAGCCGCTCGCCCGCGCCGGAGTCGTCATCTCCCTTATCCTGCTCGTCTATGAATCCGGCGATACGAACGTTAATCGTCTCCTTCTGCATCCCGCCTACGATCGCACGGCACCGAACCGCCTCGGCGCGTTCAACACCGTGACCGCCGAGGGCGTGAGGCACTTCCGCGCGTGCCTCGAATTCCTCGCGCACCGCTACGCCAGCGATCCGGAATGCGGCGGGCGCGTGGCGAACTTCATCCTCGGCAACGAGGTGAACAGCCACTGGTTCTGGGCGAACATGGGCCGCGTCAGCATGGAAACCTTCGCCGAGGATTATCTCCGCACCGCGCGCATTGCCTCGACCGCGCTGCAAACCGTGTCGGCCTCCGCCCGGCTCTACCTGTCGCTCGAACATCACTGGAGCATCCGTTACCCCGGCGGAAATGCCGAGCAAGCCTTCGCCGCGCGCCCGTTCCTGGACTACTTCAACCGCCGCGCCGTCGAGCAGGGGAATTTCGCGTGGCACATGGCGTTTCATCCCTACCCAGAGAACCTCTTCGAGCCGCGCACTTGGAACGACAAGAGCGCGACCACGAACGCCGATACTCCGCGCATCACGTTCAAGAACCTCGAAATGCTCCCCCGCTACCTGCGCCAGCCGGATCTGTTGTATCGCGGCGCGGCGCGGAAGATCATCCTCTCCGAACAAGGCTTTCACACGCCGGACAAGCCCGATGGCGAACTTCGCCAGGCCGCCGGCTACGCCTACGCCTGGGTGAAATGCGCCGCGATTCCCGAGGTGGATTCCTTCATCCTCCATCGCCATGTCGATCACGGCGCGGAAGGCGGATTGAATCTCGGCCTCTGGACGCGCAAGAAGGACGGCCGCTCCCACGCTGATCCCGACCGCAAGAAGCTCTCCTACGAATTCTTTCGCCTTGCCGACACGCCGCAGTGGAAGGAAACGTTCGCCCCGGCCCTGCCGATGATCGGCATCACGAGCTGGGATGAACTCCTCCGCTGAACTGCTTCTGCATCTGCTCCGCGCCTCTGCGGTAAAATTCCACCCGCCGTTTCCAAGATCAGTCCAGCACACCTTCCACCGTCCAGCCGGCGGGCTCGCGGCACAGGCGCAGCGTCTCGCCGCCGGCGGATTCCACGTCCCAATCCTCCCGCCGCCACGCGCCGTCCGCCTCCCACCAGTGGCCTGAGGCGCACCACGGGCCAAGGGTGATCCGCAGCCGCCCGTTCGCCATCGCGCAACGAATCTCCAGCGGCTGCTCCCCGGCATTCTCTGGCGCGGTCTCCACCAGCGCCTTCAACGCGGGACGCAGCCGGCGCAGCGGCAGCCCGGCGCGGGGCACCGCCGTGAAAGCGCTGCCGTCGGCGGGAGCGGGCGTCGGGGCGCGCTCGAAATCCGGCGGCACCAGAGCGAAGGCATCCGGCCGGTGCGAATCTTCCAGCACCGGTGTGCCGACGCGATCCGCGCCTAGCAACGCCGACAGCCGCGCAAGCGTTTCCTGGAAGCGTTGCGGATCGCGCAGCGTGGTTTCAAACAGCCCGAGTTGCTTCTGCTCGCGCGGGCACGACGCGGCCTCCAGCGAGACGGCGACGATGGCCGACTGCGTGCGCAACGTCTCCAGGTGCGTGCGCAACATGCGGAAAAGAATCTCCGCCTCCGCCGTCGGACGCGGCACGCGCAGCACACGTTCCAGCACCTCGCCAGAATCCTGCCGCAGCCGCAGCGTCAACGCCTCCGCCGCCCGTCCTTGCAACGCCAGCCGCGGCACGAGTTGATCGACGAACCGCCGGAGGATGAACAGAAGCGGTTCGAGTGTCTCCACCGGCGGATCCAACTCGAAGGATTCCAGCAGCACGTCCGACGGCCGGGCCAGGCGCAACGGCCGGCTGTGGTTCGCGGAAGCGGCCGCGCACAATGCCAGTGCCTCAAGGCCGAGCCGTTCCGCCAGCGCCTCCTGGCCGAGCGCGAGGAATTCGCCGACGGTCCGCACTCCCCACTTCTCGAGAATGTTTGTCACGTCCGTCGAGGGTTCCAGCGCCGCCACTGGAAGCGCCGCGACAAACGGCCGGGGATCATTGACCACAGCGAGGCCATCGCCCCAGCGCGCCGCAAGTTGCGCCAGTCCCGGCGTGGCGGCGATGCCGACCTGCGCCCGCAAGCCGGCGACACCGATCGCCTCGCGCAGTTCCGCCGCCCAACGCGCGGTGCGTTCGGGAGCGGCCGGCATGAGCGCGGTGAGCCCGTGCAAATCCAGCGTGCAAATGCCCGGCGCAGTGGCTTCGATGTTCGGCGAAAAACTGAACGCGCATTGCAGGAGAACCTCCGTCGTCGATTGCTCGGCCGCCGGCGCGCGGCGGCGGATCAGGACGTTCCGGCAGCGGCCGAGCGCCTGCGTGGGAGTGAGGCCGGCGGTGACGCCCTGCGCGCGCGCTGCATCGGTGAGTTCGATGACGGCCGGAGTGGTTCGCGCCGGATCAACGAGCGCCACGGGCTGCGACCACAATTCCGGCTCGTGCCGCAGCGCGGCTTGAAGCGGGAACTTCGGCAGATGAACGACGGCGAACATGCGTGAGCTTTCATCAACCCGCCTGCGCGGGGGTGGATTCGCGGCCGGCGGCGGAACGCAGCAACGTGAAACGCAGCTCGGGCGGAACTTCCGCCGTGTCGCCGTGCAGCGCGTCGAGGCCGAGATGGCTCGCGCATTCCACGCGGCAGCCCGCACCATGAACCATTGCGTGTGGAGTGATGACAAGCACCGTGACGGCGTTCTGCTCCAGCAAGCGCGCAAAGCGATGCCATGCGGCGGCCGGGGCTTTGCGGAGCTGCGCGGGCGCGTTGAGTTTGAGATCGATGACAACGAGCGGGAGGTTAGGATCGCGCAGGAGGACATCCGCCGCGCCAAGCGCTTCATCCACCGTGCGACAGCGAACCCACAGCAGATGCGCCAGCACATCGGGCGCGACGGCCGTGGCGTCGAAGCTGTCTGCCCCGTCGATGAGCGCAAGGAATTCCCCGCGCGCCGCGACGTGACGCAGGAGCGCGTGCAACACCTGGCAGCTTCCCGAGCCGGCACCGGTGCCGACGAGTTCGGTGATTTCGCCAGGGACTAGGCCGCCGCCGAGCGTGGCATCCAGCGGCGGCGTGCCGGTGGTCAGGCGCGTCGGCGCGGGTGCAACCACTGGCAGCCCGAGTCGCGACTTCGGAAAACGATCCGCCAGCAGTTGGCGCAGGGAGATGAGGTTGTTTGCGGTTGGCGGCATCGGCTTTCGCGCGTTTCCAAGTCCGGTTCCGTCCGGAGCCGGGGAACGAGCATACAACCCGACCGCTCCCGCGAAACCAGAAACTGTGACGCGATGCAGTCTGCCAGAACCCGGCAGACAAATGCGGTCCAAGGGCGCGCGGTTTGGCGCGGGAAAGAAGGTGAAGCTGCCAGACTATCCGCAGGAGAGGGTTGCGGCTGTTGCCTGGATGCCGGGTTATTCCCGCGGCCCCGTATTGTTTCCGCCAGGCGGCTGCTCGTTGCACAGTTCGCGCTCCCGCAGCCACGCGAAGATCACCGGCGTGACGATGAGGATGTGAATGAGGCTGCTGATCATGCCGCCGATCACCGGCGTGGCCAGCGGCTGCATCACCTCCGAGCCGGCGCGCACGCTCCACATGATCGGCAGCAGGCTCGCCACGATGGTCGCCACCGTCATCACCTTCGGACGCAGCCGCAGCCGCGCGCCGTCCTTGATCGCCTGTAGCAAATCATCGCGATTGAACGCCGCTCCGCGCTCCGCCTTGCGGCGCTCCAACATTTCTTCGAGGTACACCACCATCACCACGCCGGTCTGGATCGCCGTGCCGAACAGCGCGATGTAGCCGACGGCCACCGCCACACTGAAGTTGTAGCCCAGCAGGTATTGCAGGAACACGCCGCCAGTCAGCGCGAACGGCACCGCGAGAATCACGTGGGCGGCCTCCTTCGCCGAGTGATAGACCATGTAGAGCAGCAGGAAGATGATGAGCAGCACGCTGGGCACGATCAGCGTCAACGTGCGTCGTGCGCGGAGCTGGTGCTCATACGCGCCGCTGTATTCGATGGTCATTCCGCGTTCCAGCTTCACTTCGCGGGTGACGCGGGACTTCACCTCTTCCACGAATCCGCCCAGATCGCGGTCCTGCACGTTGGCTTGCACGAACAGCCGCAGCCGCCCGTTCTCGCTGACAATCTCACTCGGGCCAGTGTGCCGGCGAATGGTCGCCACCTGCCCGAGCGGAATGAACTTCCCGCCCGGCGTCGGCACCAGCACATCGCCGAGCCGCTCGATGTCGTCGCGCTCCGAGCGTTCAAGGCGCACCTGGATGGGAAACCTCTGACGCCCGTCGATGGCCGTGCTGAGATTTCGTCCACCGAGTCCGGCTTCAACAACATCGAGCACGTCCTGCGCGCTGAGGCCGAATCGCGCCATCGCCGGGCGGTTCACTTCGATCTCCACATACGGCTTGCCCTGCACACGACTGGGAGCGACGCCGACCGCGCCAGTTACGCTGCGCACAACGCGCTCGACCTCAAATGCCTTCTTCTGCAATTCATCCAGGTCGTCTCCGAGTATCTTCACGCCGAGCTGCGCACGAATGCCGGTGGCGAGCATGAGCACGCGATTCTCAATGGGCTGGAGGAATCCAGGCACGTAACCCGGCACCTGTGTGAGCTTCTCGCTGAGTTCCGCGACGATCTTTTCCCGCGTCATGCCGTCGCGCCACTCGGGGTTCTTCACCACCGTCGGCCACGGGATGAACCCGAGGACTGTGCGGTTCGTGGTCACGTACTCCGGCTTGAGGATGATGGTGGTTTCGATCATCTCGACCGGAGCGGGATCGGTGGCCGTTTCGGCGCGGCCGAGTTTACCCGCGGCGGACTGCACCTCTGGCAATTGGCGCATGATCTTGTCCTGCCACGACATGATACGCTTCACCTCCGTGAGCGACGTGCTGGGCAGCAACACCGGCATGAAGAGCAGCGAACCTTCGTTCAACGGCGGCATGAACTCGCTGCCCATGCCGGCAGTCAGGGTTCCGAGCTTGGGATTCAAGGTCGCGAGTTTCTCGCGCAGCGGTTGCGGCAAGCCGAAGGCCAATACCAGCGCCGACGCCAGCAGAAGCCCCGCCCCGAGCATCACGGTCTTGCGCCAGCGCAGCGCCCAGTCGAGGACAGGATCGTAGATCGCCAGCAACCCGCGCATGAGCCAGTTGCGATCCTCGCTGTGAAACGGCCCGCGCACCAGCACCGAGGCCAGCACCGGAACCATCGTCACCGCCAGCAGCGTCGAGCCGATCATGGCGAAGGTCTTCGTGAAGGCGAGCGGGTGAAACAGCTTTCCCTCCTGCCCCGTCAGCGAGAACACCGGCACGAACGCAAGGATGATGATCGCCATCGCGAAGAAGATCGGTCGGCCGACCTGCTTCGAGGCATCGAGGACGACTTGGAGCGTCTCAGCTGGGGTAAGCCGGGCAGGTGAGAAAGTGGGGGAGTGAGCAGGTGAGATTAAGCGTTCACCGCCAGTTGGCTCACTTTCCCGCTCTCTCACTTTCCCACCTGCGCCCTTTTCAGCCTCCGCCTGCTCACAGCGCCGCAGAACGTTCTCCGTCATCACAATCGCCGCATCCACCAATACGCCGATGGCGATGGCGATGCCCGTCAACGACATGATGTTCGACGACAGGCCGAACTCCTTCATCAGGATAAACGAAATCAGGATCGAAATCGGCAATGGCAACGTGACGATGAGGATGCTGCGGAAATGCCAGAGGAAGATGATGTGCGCCAGCGTCACCAGGATGATCTCCTCCCACAACGCATGCTTGAGCGTGGCGATGGTGCGCTCGATCAAGTCGCTCCGGTCATAGAACGGCCGGATGCTCACGCCGGGCGGCAGGCTCGGCGTGATCTGCTCGATCTTCGCCTTCACCCGCTCGATGACTTCGCGTGCGTTCTCGCCCGTTCGCATCACCACAGTGCCGCCCACAACCTCGCGCCCGTCCACGTCGAGCGCGCCGCGCCGGAAATCACCGCCGATCTGGATTGTCGCCACGTCACGCAGATACACCGGCGTGCCGTCGCGTTCCATCACGACAACGCTCTCCAAATCCTCCGTGGACTTCACGAGCCCCAGCCCGCGCACGATGAACTCCATGCCGTTCTCTTCGATGACCTTTCCACCCACGTTCAGATTCCCGCGCTCGACTGCTTCCATCACATCTTTCAGCAACACTCCCGCCGCGCGCATCTTCACGGAACTGACCTCGACCTGGTACTGCCGCACAAACCCGCCGATGCTGCCCACCTCGGCCACGCCGGAGACCGCGTTCAATTGATAGCGCACGAACCAGTCCTGCACCGCGCGAAGCTGCCCCAGGTCGTAACCGCCGCCGGGGGCCTGCGCGGGATCAACATCGAGATAGTATTGATAGACCCAGCCGAGTCCCGTGGCGTCCGGCCCGAGTTGCGGAACGACCCCGGCGGGAAGCTGCGACGTGAGCAGATTCAACCGCTCCAGCACCCGCGTACGTGCGAAGTAGTTGTCGATCTTGTCCTCGAAGATGATCGTCACCAGCGAGAAACCGAACATGGACGTCGCGCGCACCGCGCTCACGCCGGCCAGTCCCTGGAGATTCACCGAGAGCGGATACGTCACCTGATCCTCCACCTCCTGCGGCGAGCGCCCTGCCCAGTCGGCGAACACAATCACCTGGTTTTCGCTCAGGTCCGGGATGGCATCGACCGGCGTGCGATAGACCGCGCGAATGCCAAACGCGATGACGAACAAAGTCGCACACACCACCAGAAAGCGGTTGCGCAGCGACCATTCAATGAGCCGGTTGATCATGATGCGAAGGCGGACAGGGACACGAATTCAGTATGACACCAACGCCAACGGCTGCGGGACCGGTGCGTCCCGCAGCCGTGGGAGCAGCTAGTGCTTGTGCTCCTTCTTGCAGCACGAGGCGCAGTCCTTGCCGCAGCACTTCGCGCAGGCCTCGGCGCTCTTGCAGCAGGAGCCGTCGCAGTTCTTACCCGCGTGCTTGTGGGTCGCGCAGCCCATCAGCCCAATCGCCGCGATGGCGATGGCCGCAGCCACCATCAGTTTGCTTTTCATGTTCGTGTTTCTTTCGTAGTGGGGTTGTTGAGTTGTCCGCGACGACGCCCCCACTGGCGTCACCACGGAAATCGCGTTACGGCTTCACTTCGCTGCCGCAGTCCAGCATCTCGGCTCCGAACCACGGATTGCGAATCGGTGCCGCCAGTTGCAGCCACTCCGCAGTGCGCGGGGCTCCGGGAAATGAATCCTTCGTCATCGGGCAGCGAAACACCTTCAGGCTGTTCAATCCGGCTGCAGCACGCCGGGCCGCCTTGGCGAGCGCCACCGTCGGTTCGTTCAATGCGTGGAACGCCTTGCGCGCTGACTTGAGATCGGCCGCGCGCACGAGATGACCGTGAGGTTCGAGGCTCCCGATCAACGTGCGCCACGGGCCCGCTTCGCCGAACGGAGCGAGCAACTTCGGCAGGACGGCGTGCAATCCCTCCGTGCGCCCGTTGAACTCCTCCAGATTGTCCGAGGCCAGAGCATCTGTGAGGCTGTTCATGAGCTTCAAGAACTCGATGACGGCCGCCTCCTGAGGAGCCGTCAGCGGAGGCCATTCGTTCGCGGTGGAGGCTGGTGGCGCGACGCCGTCGGAGGACTCCTTTACGCCGGCATCGAGTTGTGCCTGCGCGTCAATGAGCAGGTTGCCCTGCGTCACCACGCGCTCGCCTTCGGCAACGCCTTCCAGGACTTCCGCAAGTTCATCGCCGCTGCGTCCCAGGCGCACCTTGCGCTGCTCGTAAACGCCACCGCCCTTGTCCACATACACAAGCGGTGTTGGCCCGGCGGCCAGGACTGCGGTTCGCGGCACGGCCAGCACCTCCGGCACATCCACGGACACCAACGCCTCGGCGAAGAGCTTGTGCAACAGCTCCCGGCGCGCGTGCCCGTTGGTTTCCACCAGGGGATTGGCCAGCTCCACGCGCACCTTCGCGGTCCGCGTCATCTCCTTCATGTTCGGATCAATGAAGGCAATCGCTCCGCTGAAACTCCGGCCCGGCGCTGATGGCGTGCTGACCTCGACCTTCTGGCCCGGCTTGAGCCACGCCAGGTCACGCTCATACGCGTCGAACAGGAACCACATAGTCGAGAAGTCCGCGATCTCGAACAGCTTGTCGCCCTCCTTCACGTATTGGCCGGCGTAAACCGAGCGCGCCACCACCGTGCCCGAAACGGGAGCGACCAACGTCGTGTGCATGTCGTCCGCCTGCTTGCCAGATAGCGCCGCGATCTGGTCTGCGCTCAACCCGAACCGCTTCAACCGCGTCGCCGCGCCGACGATCAACTGCTGGCGCTCTGCTCCGGCTCCCGGCGATCGAAACAGGGTGACGTAGTCGCGTTCGGCCGCCAGCAGCGTGGGACTGTAGAAAGTCGCCAGCGGCGCGCCGGCGGTCACCTCCGCGCCGAGATGATTCACCATCAACGAATCGATTCGCCCGTCCACCGTCGCAGAGACGATGCGATGCCGCGCGTCGTTGTCGTCAATCATTCCCGCGAATCGTAGCGTCCGGCGCAGCGGCTGGCGTCGCGCTTCGGTGCCATGGACGTTGATCACTTGAATCGCGTTCGAGCCGAGCGTCACGAGTCCTTCACCGGCCTCGAAGCCCTTGTCGCCCTCGAACACCGGCGAGAGTTCCATGCCGCAGATGGTGCAGCGTCCCGGCTTGTCGGACTTGATCCAGGGATGCATCGCGCTCTGGTAGAATGACACCTTGCGCGCGCCCGGCGCAGACGTATCCGCCTGAACGGAATCCGCTGGAGACAACTGTGGGAAGCGCGCAGCAAACCAGCCTGCTGCAGCGGTTGCGACGGCGATTAGGAACACATGGGAGAGGCGGATAGTTTTCATGGCGTTGAAAAGGTTGCCGGGACGATCGCGGACGAGACGTTCTTGCCGAGAAACTGTTCAAGGTTGGCGGCGCGCTCGAACCCGGCTGCGAGGGCGAGTTCGTTCAGCAACTGCTGCTGCGCGGCGACCGCACGAACAGACTGTTGCCGGGCTTCAAGCCATTCGCGCCGAGCATCGAACGATTCGGCCAGCGGCACCTCGCCATTGAGCCATTGCGAGCGCAACGTCTCGAACATGAGCTGGGCGCGGGGCAGGATTTCGTCGCGATACAGGAGCGCCTCGCGACGGGCGGCGTCGAGCTCAACTGTGAGCCGGTGCAGTTCTTCGTGAACTAATTGCGCCGCGTTCTCCGACTCGAATCGCACGGCATCGGCGCGCGCGCGTTCGCGTTCGAGATCGCCGCGATACTTCCGCCCGTTAAACCACGGCAAGGTGAGCTTCACGCCGATCGTGGCTTCGCGGAACCCGCCGTCACCGGAATACTGCCGGCCTTCGACGAATCCACCGACATCAGGCAGCCGACTCTTGCGAGCGATGTCGGCCTGCGCCCGCGCGGCCCGCAACTCCGACGCCAGGACGAGCAGCGTCGGTTCATGACGCAGCGCGTGTTCAACGAGGTTCGAGGAATAGGGCACGGAGGGCGCGATCTCCGGCAGTGCATGAGCCGGCAACGTTTCGTGCAGAGGACGCTGAAGCTGCCGGTTGAGGCTGACCTGCACCTGCTCCCGGCGGCGCGTCTCCGTCAGTAATGCATCCTTCCGGCGCGCGTGTTCTGTCTGGAGCTTGAGCACCGCGTTGGCTGAACCGTTGCCCGCGCGATGCTGTCCGGTGGCTGCGGCCAGCGCGGTTTCGAGCCATGCCAGGTCTTCGTGCGCGAGAGCGATCAACTCCTCCTGTGTGGCGAGAGTGATGACCGTCTTCATCAGATCCCGGCGCAACGTCTGGAACACAACTGTGGCTCGGGCTGTTTCTGTCTCGGCTTCACGTTGTGCAACCGCGCGCGCCGCCCTGGCTTTTCCGAAGAGCGGCAATGGTTGTTCGAGTTCGAAAACAAGATCGCCGTCTTCGCGCAGGGCGGGGCCGCGCGCACCGTCCGAGACGGTTCCGCCAAATGCCAGGGTCGGATCGCCCCACGTCCGGACGCCTTCGGCCGCGTGACCGGCGGCACCGACCCGTGCGAATTGCGCCCGCAACGCAGGATGGTTCGTTCGCATCGATTCGACGTAGGCGTCGAGGATGACGGCGGTCAGGCGAACTGAGTTCTTAGTTCCGCCCGGGCTGGTTTCAGCACCGCTGGCGGAGACGAGTTGCATCGCGGCAAGCAATGCACAGAGATATTTCATGGATCTGGATTCTGGTTGTTGCGCCGTTTGGGCGCGACTTGTCAGAGAAGCCGAACGCGCATGAGCGCGAACGACACCGGGGGCGTGGTCAACCAGGGAAGATCAGATCAGCAGAAGGCAGAAGCGTTCGTAGAGCGGCTGGGAGGAAACTATCGGGGAAAGGGGAGTTGCAACCAGGAGTGCGACGGTGACGGGCGTGAATGCCGACGCCGTCGGTTGCGGCTGCGGACGGAGAGTGGCTTTCTTCGACTCGGCCCGGGCTTCACCCGCCTGTCCGGCCAGCGGCGCGGCGGGCGGAGCCGGAGTGCGAGTGGTAGAGCAGGCGTCGCTGCCACAGGAGCAGCACTGGCAGGGTACGGACTCCTCGACGGAATGCGGCGCGACGATGCCGACAGCCTGCATCACGAGGAGTAGGAGGCTGAAGGCTATGTTAAGCGTCGGGCGCATGGCGGCAAGGTACTGGCTAATCGGTCAGACGCAAGCCGGGCATGAGGCGTTCAAAATAATCCGCACCAACAATGCCGTCCACCTGTACCGGAAAGGAACGGTCTAGTGCGTGACCGATGTCCGCAGCCTATTGGTGGCCAACGCGCAGGCGGACGAAGCGTTGTGATGAACCGCCCGCCGGGACCGTCGCGCGGATGACGCGGACGATGCCGTTGTCGGAAATGATCTGGCTGGTGACGCCGGTGGTCAGCCAAGCGACATTGCCCAGGCGGTCCGACCAGTCCACCCGCCACGTGATGTCGGCGATGGCGCTGGGGCGCGAGTAGGTGAGCACGAGTTGATTACCAGCCTTCACGAACTGGAACGCTTGGGCGTCGGCCTCCGTGGGATCAAGGCCGAGCGCGTATTCGAAGACATTGTCGAAGCCGTCCTCGTCGAAATCGTCCGTGGGTCCGCCGATGTCCGGAAAGCCGCCGGCCCAACGATCGTAAGTGCCCGGCGCAGGTTCGGGACGATGAGTCACAGTCAATGTCGCGGGCGTGCCGCCAACTTCATCGGCCGCATCGGCGGCGCGGTTGCCGGTGCCGGTGATAAGAAAGCTCAGTGCGCCGCCGTTGGTCCAGCCGGGGCGCGCGATAACTTCGCGAACAAGCGCCGCGAGATTCGGCGGGCGCTGGAGCGGGCCGCGCTCGCCGATGGTGGCCCAAGGCGCGGGATTCCACGCAACGGACGCCGCCGTCACAGGACGCTCGCCGAGGTTGTTCGCGGCGGCGAGGAACGCCGTGGAGAAATCAGCGGCCTCGGCGCGAACAGTCAGGGCTGCGGCGTTGGTCTGAACTTCGTCCGCCGTGAACTGGAGTTCCGCGCTCGTGACGAGGCTGCCGGGCGGCAGCGCAAGGTTCTCGAAGCGCAGCCCCACGGTTTGATCGCCCAGCGCGCCGTCGTTCACGAGTTCGAGGTCGGTGCTGTTCAATGTGACGGTGCCGGACGCGGCCTGCTCGGCATCGTTCGCGACTGCGGTGATCGTGGCACCGGCGGTGCGGGCCGGCGCGGCCACGAAGTAGTCCAGCGTGAGCCGCGCAGGGAAGCCGCCGGACTTGTCGTGCGCGTCGGCCGTGCGATGACCGGTGCCGGTGACGAGGACGGCGATCGAATTACCCGCGCGCCAACCGGGGCGCGCGATGAGTTCCTGCACAAGACCGGCGACGTTCGGAGTGCGCTGGGCGGCGTTTGACTCGCCGGCCGTCCACGCGGCCGGCGTCCAGGCCACGCTCAACGGAAGACGGACGCGAGCGCCAAGGTTGTTCGTCGCGTCGGTGAACGGAGCAGCGTGGTCGGCAGCTTCCACGAAGAGATTGAGGCTGGTGGCGTTGGCCTGCGATTCGTCGGCGGTGAATTGAATTATGGCGTTGGTCACCACTGCGCCGCGCGGCAGTGGGATGTCGTTGAAGCGAAGCCCGATGATCTGGTCGCCCGCGCCGCCCGCAACGTCATTCACCAGTTCGAGATCGGTGCTGGAGATGACGACTTCGCCGGTAACGATCGATTCTTCGGCGTCGTCCGCGTCGTCGCCGACGGCGATCGTCACGGTGCCGTCGGGCACGGTGATCACGAGCAAGGCGGCGTTCTGCGAGCCGTTCGCGTCCGTGACGCGCACGCGGAAGGTGTTCACACCGCCGTCCGCCGCCGTTGGCGTGCCGGTGATCATGCCGTTGGCGGCGACGTTCAGCCACGCAGGGCCGGACATCTTGCTGAAGGTGAGAAGGCCGGTGCCGGAAGCGTCGGCTGTGATCAACACGGCATACGGCTGCCCGGCGGTTGCGTCCGACTTGTAGATCGTTGCGGCGAAGAATCGCGGCGGCGGCGTGGCGTAGATGGCGGAAACCTGCGCGTCGGTCAGCGCGGAACTCATGAAGCGGAAGTCGTCGAACTTCCCGTTGAACAGCGGGTCGGCGGCAAATCGGCTTCGGCCGAGATAATTGAATTTCGTTCCGACATCGCCGGGGTTGATGGACATGGCTGTGTTCGTCGCGACGAGCGCGCCGTTGACGAAGAGCTTGCCGGTGCTCCCCGCAATGGTGACGGCCACATGCGTCCAGACGCCGACGGCCAACGGCGGCCCGCTGAGTTGCTGCTCGCCCCCGCCATCCTGAATCGCAAATCGAAGCGAACCGCCCGCCGTCCGCGGCGAGAGATACAGGTAGTGCGTCGTGTCGTCGCCGAGATCGAAGATGCGCTGCCACGCGCCGCCGCCGTTCCAGAAGACCCAGCCTGCAAAGGTGAAGTCCGCGCTGTCGCCGAGACGCGGCGAGGCCTGGAGATAATCCGTCGCGCCGTTCAGCTCGATGGCCTGGCCGTAACGCCCGCCGACGTACTTCGGCGCGCCGACGAGCATCGCGTCGAAACCGTTGTTTCCCTGGTCGTACGCGTGGCCGTCGAACGAGAATTGCGCGGATGATCCGACACCGATGTCCGCCATCTCCTGACGATAGGCGAGTCCGGAAACCTTGTCGCGATACGTGGTGCCGGCAGCGGTGAGCGAGCCGTCGTCCCACTTCAAGCGGCGCGCGTCCTCGACCCAGTTGTAGAGCGCGTAACGCTCGACGAACGGCGTGCTCTCCAGCATGTCGATCATCGCGCCGATGGCGGCCTGTTGTTGCGCGAAGCTCGGGTCGGCGCAGGTCGTCCAGTTCGCGCCGTTGTTCCATTCGGTGACCCATAGCGGGCGTTGCACGCGGTCGTAAATGCCCTTGAGGAAATTGTAGAACTGGCTCGCCGCGCCCGCCGGATCAGCGGCATTGCCATGGCATCTGTAGTAGTGAACCGGCACGAAATCCACGCGCAGCCCGGCGGCATCGGCCTGGTCCATGAAGTCGTACAACCAGCTTAGTCCGCCGTCGGACACGGCGGGCGCGCCGGCGCGCAGGCCCGGCCAGAGCACATCGGGCCACGAGTTGATGGCGTCGCCAACGGGGAGATTCGCCTGATCGGGGCGGTCGGGTTCGTTGTAGCCGAGCAGGTGCGTGGAGCCGCGCGTTTTCCAGTCCTGGCCAAGGCCCGGCCAGTAACGCGTCTGGCGGATGGGCACGTATTCCCAGTCGAGCGACGAATTGCGGTCGAGGTTCCAGTTGTAGCCCCAGTCCGTGTTCAGTCCGGACTCGATGTTGCCGGCGATGCCCTTCTTGCCCGCCCAACGCCACGGAAAGACCCGGACGTAATGCACATTCGTTTCGAAGGACGCGGGCAGCCGGCTGACTTCGAGGTCGCCGTCCTGCGCGACGTAATTGCGGCTGGGCCCCGCGCCACTCTCCTGTTGCGCGAAGGTCGCCATGTAGCCGCGCTTGAGCTTGAACGACCCGATGCTGCCCACACGCGCCCCGAGCGTTGCATCGCCGTACGCCGTGAACTGCGACAGCAGCTTCGATGGCCCGGCGAAATGGCGGTGGGCGAAGACTTCCAGCGGCGCGAAGTCCGGCGTGTGCGGAATCACGACCGCACCCTGCGCGAACTGCACGACGCGCACGTTCGAGTGGAGCGCGGCGACGGAACCGTTGACGCGCACGCGCGTGAGCAGCGAGGCGGCGACCGACGACGGCGTGACGTTGCTAAACAACAGCCAGGCGTCCGGCGAGTTCAGGTGTATAACACAGCCCGGCAGCGGATCACCCACGCCCGTGACGCGCAGTTCGGCCCGGCCGGAGAGGGTGATGGTCGAGTTGGTGAAACCGGCGGCGATGCGAACAGTGTCGTGCAGGGCGACAGCCTGGCTTGGGGCAACGAGCGGCCACGAGAACAGCACGGCGAGAACGGCGGTGATGGCGGACTTCATACGACGCGCCAGTGTATATCAGAAACCTCCATCCGGCACAGTGATGAATTGCCCAGAGATGGTCGTGGTTTGGACTTGGGCGATAGGCGGCCCGCGGCAGAACCCTCCTCCAAACACGGCCGGCCGGCCGCTGAATTCTTGCGCTTGAGCCGCTGGGGCGGACGTGCATGATGCCGCCACCCATTATGAAAACAGCAACTCCCAAGTTCCCCGTCACGCGCCGTACCTTTCTCCGGAATGGCGCCGTTCTCACCGCCGGCGTAGCCGCACTCACACTGCCCGGCCGCGCGCAGACCAACACCAACAGCAAGCTGCGCGTCATCCAGGTCGGCGTCGGCGGCATCGGCAGCCTCGAGCGCAACGGGCTCAAGGGCCATCCGCAGGTCGAATGGGCCGGCTTCTGCGACGTGGATCAGCGCGAGCTCGACAAGATCAAGAAAGACCACCCGAACGCCTGGGTGATGAAGGATTACCGCGAAGCCTTCGCGAACAAGGCCGGCGATTTCGACGCTGCGATCATTGAGGCCCCGGACTTCCATCATGCGCCGATGATGCTCACGGCGATGAAGCACAACAAACACATCTACGGCCAGAAGCCGCTCGTGCATCAGCTCGCCGAGCTGAAAATGATTCGTGACGGCCTTGCCGCGCGGCCGAATCTCGTCACGCAAATGGGCAACCAGCGCGCGTGCCTCACGGGCCGCATGCAAGCGGTGGAGATGCTGCGCAAGGGCCAGTTCGGCCGGCCCGTCTCGGCGCACGTCTGGACCGGCGGTGTGTCCAAGGGCCATTACTTCACCGACGCCTGGAGCCCCTACGGCGCGGCCCAGCCGGTGCCAGATTATCTCGATTGGAATCTCTGGCGCGGTCCGCTTGGCGACCTGCCCTACAGCGAGGATCTTGCCCCGCGTCGTTGGCGCGCGTTCTGGGAAACCGGCGGCGGCCAACTCGCCGACTGGGGCTGCCACCTCCTCGACTTGCTCTACTTCGCGTATGACCTGCCCTCGCCGGAAGCGGTGATCACGCACACGCCGCGCCCATCGAACACCGGCCACACCGCGCACAACCAGAGCACCATCACCTATCCCGGCGGCGGCAACTTCGCCCGCGAGAAGTTCGTCGTGCAATACAACGACGACGCGCTGCTTCCGTCCTTCGCCGCGCTGGGCCTTCCCCCGACCAAAGTCGGCGCGAACCACACGATGGTCGTCTGCGAGGAAGGCACGCTCCTGCTTCAGGCGGACGGCAAGATTACAATCTTCCGCAAGGGCAAGGTCGTGGAGAACGAGCCGCTGCCCGAGGTGGCCCCGCGCAACCACTGGAAGGACTGGGCGGACAACTGCCTTGGTGCGAAGAAGCCGCTGTGGACGCCGTTCCAGATTGGCTGGCGTATCACCGAGCCGGCGTTGCTCGCGGTGAAGGCGACGCGTTTCCCCGGCCAGGACCTGCGCTGGGACGCGGCGAACTTCCGCTTCAGCAACAACGAGAAGGCCAACCAGGAAATTGTCTCGCGCAATTACCGCGACGGTTTCGCACCGCCGTCCGTCAGCTGAGTCCGAGGGTCGGACTGAGTTCTTCAAACGGCCGGGTGAGGCACGCGCCTTGCCCGGCCGTTGTCTTTTTGAAAGGGACACGACCGGACGCGGCCGGACTTGCCAAGGATCACGTCGGCCAGTTAAATCCGCGCGTGTCACAGCAACAGACTTTGCGACAGAGCGTCAGTTATTCCGGCATCGGCCTGCACAGCGGGAACAAGGTGACGATGACGCTGCTGCCCGCGCCGCCGAACACGGGCATCCGGTTTCGCCGCGTCGATTTGGATGGCAAGCCCGAGATCGAGGCGCGGGTGGAAAACGTTTCCCAGACGAACCGCTCGACCACCATCGCCAAGGGCAGCGCCAAGGTGCAGACGGTGGAGCACATCCTCGCGGCCTTCGCCGGGTTCGGCATCGACAACGCGGTCATCGAGGTAGACGCGAACGAGCCGCCGATCGGCGACGGCAGCGCGCGGGAGTATTGCAAGATGATCGAGCACGCGGGCATCGCGCCGCAGGCGGAGGTTCGCGAAGTGTATCGTGTGACGGAGCCGTTGCAGCTCCAGTCCGAGGACACGTTGATGTCCATCTTCCCCCATGACCGGCTGAAAATTTCCTGCACGAGCTCGGACAAGGCCGGGCGCTTCTCGCAGTTCTATTCGGTGGAGTTGACGCCGGAGACGTGGAAGCGCGACGTGGCGCATGCGCGGACGTTCTGCTTCTTCGAGGAGATTGAGTACCTGATCAAGAACGGCCTCATTCGCGGCGGCAGCCTGGAGAACGCGGTGGTGATTCGCGATGACGCGGTGCTGACGACGGAGCCGTTGCGGTATCCAGAGGAGTTCGTGCGGCACAAGATTTTGGACATACTCGGCGACTTGTCGCTGATCGGCCGGCCGTTCTGTGGGCACATCGTCGCGGTGCGGCCAAGCCACACGGTGAATTGCGAGTTCGCGAAGCTCATCCAGGCGCAGATGCGCAAGCCGTTGCAGAAGGTGCAGACGTTTTCGCCTCCGCCGCCTGCTGTCGAAAAGTCGGCTGGCGGCATGTCGTTGTCGGAGATCGAGAAGATGATGGCGGACGGCTCGTCGTTAGACATTGTGCAGGTGATGAAGGTTCTGCCGCACCGGTATCCGTTCCTGATGGTGGACAAGGTGACGCGCATCGATGGTAACAAGATTACCGCAGTGAAGAACGTGAGCGTGAACGAGCCGTATTTCCTCGGGCACTTTCCGAATCACCCGATCATGCCGGGCGTGCTGCAACTCGAGGCGATGGCGCAGGTCGCGGGCATCCTGATGCTCCGGCAGGCGGACAATTTTGGAAAGCTGGCCTACTTCATGTCCGCCGAGAGTGTGAAGTGGCGCAAGCCGGTGCGCCCGGGCGACTGCTTGTTCATTGATGTCGAGCTGACGAAATCGCGCGGCAAGATCGGCAAGGCCAAGGGGGTTTGCTCGGTGGACGGCGAAACTGTCAGCGAGGCAGAAGTGACGTTCATGCTGATTGATCGGGAGGCATGATGACGACTGAGATTCATCCCACGGCGGTGGTTCATTCCCGGGCGCAGATTGGCGCGGGCTGTTTCATTGGGCCTTACTGCGTCATCGGCGAGCATGTGGCGATTGGCGACGGTTGCCGGCTGCATTCCCACGTTGTTGTTGACGGTCACACGAAGCTCGGGCGCGAGAACGAGATTTTTCCTTTCGCGAGCATCGGGCTCAAGACGCAGGACTTGAAGTGGAAAGGCGGCATCACGCGCACGGAGATTGGGGATCACAACACCTTCCGCGAATACGTCAGCATCCACAGCGCGACCAGCGACGGGGAAGCGACCGTAGTGGGATCGCATAATCACATCCTCGCCTACTGCCATCTCGCCCATAACGTACAACTCGGCAATCACACCATCATGTCGAACCTCGCTACGCTGGCGGGGCATGTAACAGTGGAGGATTACGCGGTCATTGGCGGGATGGGCGGCGTTCATCAGTTCTGCCGCGTGGGCACCATGTCGATGATCGGCGGCTGCTCGAAGGTGGTGCAGGATGTACCGCCCTACATGCTGGCGGACGGAAATCCGGCCGTGACCCGCACTATCAACAAGGTTGGCCTCGAACGCCGCGGAGTTGCCGAGACCACCCAAGCCGCACTGAAGCAGGCCTACAAGGTTCTCTTCCGCGAGGGACTCACGATCGCCAATGCCCTGAAGAAGATCGAGGCGGAACTGCCCCAAGCGCCGGAGATGCAGCGTCTCGTCGAGTTCGCCCGCACCAGCCAGCGCGGTCTGAGCAAGTAACCGCACGGCAGTTTGCGCGGTCGTCGGTTGCAGAATTCATCTGCGCAAAAACATTCTGACCATGACTACTCCATACTTCGTCCACACACTCTGCATTCTACTCGCCGCCGGTTCGCTCGCCGCACAACAACCCGTCGGTACAGCTGCGCTGTCGAACATCCTCGTCGATGGCCAGGACTGGCAGTTGGTCGCGGAGGGATTCGGCTTCACGGATGGCGCGTGCGCGGATGCCGAGGGGAACTTTTACTTCATGGATCTCGGCAAGGGCACGGCCATCCAGCGCGTCACGCCTGACGGACAGGTCAGCGATGTGGTGAAGAACGCGCCGAAGTGCAGCGGGTTGAAATTTGGCCCGGACGGTCGTCTCTACGCCTGCACGCAAGGCCCGAAGAAGCAGCTCGTCGCCATTGAAGTGACGTCCGGCAAGATCACCGTGCTTGCCGACGATGTGCAGCCGAACGACCTCGTGGTGTCGCACCTTGGCTACGCGTACTTCACCGAGACCAGCAAAGGCCAGGTGACCATCGTTGACGCCAAGGGCAGCGTCCGCGTCGGCGCGACCGGCATCAACGCGCCCAACGGCATCTCATTGTCGCCGGATCAACGGACCCTAGTCGTCTCCGAGTATCGCGGCACCAACGTCTGGTCCTATCGCGTGAAGGACGACGGAAGCCTGGAGGCAGGTTCGCGCGCGATGAACCTGAAGACGCCCTTGAACAAGGCGGACTCCGGCGGGGACGGCTCCACGACGGACGCGGCGGGCCGCTACTACGTCACGAGCCACATTGGTATCCAGGTCTTCGACGAAGCGGGCCGCTTGGGCGGCATCATTGCGAAGCCCACGGCCAAGGGATGCGTCAGCGTCACTTTCGCCGGTGCGGGCCACGGCCATCTCTACGCGTGCGCATCGGACAAAGTCTACCGCCGCCAGACCAAGACCAAAGGTGCGCTGTTCTTCCGTGCGCCGGGCGCGGGCAAGCCGTAAAGCTACCAGCCGACGGCACGATCAGGCGGAACGATTGGTTTGAGTTCCGAGCGGAACGGGACGCGAGCCCTCAGCCTTGTCAGGGTTCGCAAGTCCTAGCCGCTGGCTGTCCGCCAGTTCCGATCGCACCCGCCTAATCCGTTGACACGCCTTTTCCAAAAGCCACAGTGAACGCGTGAGAACAATCCCAACCCGGCAGAACCCGACCTCGGTCGGATACTGCTTATCCACCTGTTAGGCGACTTCACGCCCATGACCACATTCCGAGACCTCGCGACGGACGCAGTTCGCTACTGGGAGTGGCGACGCCTCATCTACAATGGCGTCTTGGTGCTCATTACAGTC
>SXGR01485627.1_pt1 | contig 20911 bp, 18 predicted proteins | sample 3174711 | NCBI WGS metagenome assembly SXGR01 (sample SAMN11356860, study PRJNA531348) | freshwater metagenome | isolation source: freshwater sample F1-60 | place: China: Fuxian Lake, Yuxi | collected 2017-12-25 | reverse complement strand
GAGTGAATCCGCTTCATCGAAGAAGACAACTACCCCGCCATAGCGCAGCGCTAATTTGCGCAACTTACGAAAGAGACTCTTGACTTTAAGAATTCCAATACCAAAGAACATATTGGTAAACGCCCCTGGATCAACAAATACAAAGGGCTTTCCAGTTTCACCAGCCATCGATTCGGCCATCAATGTCTTGCCGGTTCCCGGGGGACCCCACAAAAGAATTCCACCAGGTACATATCCACCATGCTTTTCGATCTCTTCAGGATTTTCGAGAAAAAGAAGATTCTCGCGGATGCGATTAAGAACATGATCTTGTCCCCACACATCACTAAAGCGAGTTCTTATATCGTCTGGAAAGTAAGTATCAATACCACCGCGACTAAGAAACCAAAAGAGCGCACCAAATTGAATTATTATGAAGAAGACGGCAAAGACAAGTTGTCCGAGAAATGGCAAAGCCGAAATGAATGCCTGAGGGGCGAGAAATAGAGCCTTAATTGGTGGTTCGTCATAGACAGCTCCAAGCACGACAGAGAAAAGCAATATGACAAGTGCCCACTTGAGAACTCGAGATAGTCGAAAGCGTGTCCAATCGCTGAGCCTATGAACTTGGCGATCAACAAATTCGAAGTAGCGCTTCCAGATGCCGTGGTACGGAGATAGCAGCTCCGCTAAAATGAAGTGAATCTGACGGATCACCTCGATTACTGCCAGCACAATGATCCAGGATTTTGATCGAGCTGTTTCAATGAAAGCATCTTCAACGCTAAGTATTGGATTCTCAGCAAGGCTTGCCCAAGTAACGATAAGGAAAGTAAGTCCAAAGAGCAATAGGAATTTGACTCGGTCATAGAGGGAGAGATGGATGCGTGTCTTGCGGTCGGTATCGCGCGGTCTACTTTTCCGAATATCTAACTGACTCATCTGGTTCCCTTAACTGTGAACGAACTTACGATTTCGTTGATATTTGTGGCACTCTTCTCGTAACACAGAGTTGTGCACCTGACTACAAAAATATACAGCGCGCTGCGATCATTGGCTACCAGAGAAGTTTGATTAAAAGTCTGATTCACTCCATCAAATGAAAGACTATAGGTAGTTCGCACCCCCCTAGCTCCTTTTTCAATTACTTCTTCATCGCCCAAGATTTTAAAATCAGGAACGCTCGTGTCCTCTCCCGTGATCAGACGTGTCACCGGGACAATCACATCACGAAGTGAATTGTATGAAACTTCATTCATTTCATCAGATGTGAGTTCTCGAACCCGGGCAAATACCAAAGGTTCAGAGGGGGCTTCCAAATCAAAGACTTCAGCAGCTTTAATCTTTGAGTCAGTGGAGTACGCAATCTGCCACTTGACTAGCGACTGGCGAGACTGGACTCCATCTTCAATTGATTCGCTCTCGTACTTGTTAAGTTCTTCCGTGGTGACAATGTGCCAGCTTTTTGGAAGGGAGAAGAATACGCCTTCAGATTTGGAAGATGGATATAACTGTGAACTTTCGCCACATGATGTTAGGCCTAGTGTCAGTGACACGGCTAGCGCCGAGATAAACCAGCTCCTCATGCCCCAAGTCTGTCTAATTATTGATAATTTCGCCACAGATAACGTGTAAGGAGGAGATTTCAACTCAGTAGCCCTGCTTCAAGCTTGGGATTACCAATTATGGTTCGAATACATTGTCCGCGCCTCCATGGATTCATCCAATAGTCAGAAAACTTGCTTAATCTCCTTGAGCACTATCCTAGGTAGGTGTCACGAGCCTCAGTTCCTATAATCAGATTAAGAGATTCTGATTCTGTTGGTGAGTTTGTTGGCCAAAAGATTGCGACCTCGATAAAACAGGCTGGCTCTAATCCTTTGATCTTAGGCTTTCCCAGCGGTCGCACTCCCAGGCCAACCATCAGAGCACTTGCCCAGATTGTCAGTAGGGAAATGTTAGATCTTTCGCAAGTGCACATTGTGTTAATGGATGACTATGTCTGGCAGGATGCCGCAGGTAAATTTAGAAATGTCCCTTTAAGTGAGCACTTTAGTTGTAGGAAATTTGCACACGACGAATTGCTAGGGCTTATTAATTTGGGGCTAGAAAAACCTAAACAAATAAAGGTGGCAAACCTTCATGCTCCTGACGCCACAAATCCATTAGCATATGAAAATTTAATTGACTCGCTGGGCGGAATCGATATTTTCATACTGGCCAGCGGAAGTAGCGATGGGCATGTTGCCTTTAATGGACCTGGGGCAACAAGGGAATCATTGACATCAGTTATGCAATTGGCAGAAAAGACTCGCAAAGACAATTTACTCACATTTCCAGATTTCAAGAGTATCGAGGAAGTACCCCGATTTGGCGTTTCTGTTGGGATTTCAACAATTGCTGACAAATCTCGACTAGCGATTATGATTCTGACGAGTAAGGAAAAGCGAGAAGCGTTCAAGACAATCAGCTCTGCTAGAGCGTATGACCCAGCATGGCCAGCTACTGTGGTTGCGGAGTGCCGAGAAGGGATGATTGTCGTCGATGAGTTTGCGGGATAAAATCAACAAGTGTTCGACTTAATCACAATTGGCCGCATCAGTGTTGACATCTATGGGCAAGAAGAGGGAGCTGGACTAGAGGATCAACAGAGTTTCAAAAAGGCCATAGGTGGAAGTCCCACAAATGTTGCTATTGGAACTGCTCGATACGGACACAATGTCGCGCTAATCTCCGGCGTCGGTGAAGATTCCTTTGGCAATTATGCTCTCTCAGAATTAAGAAAATTCAAAGTAGAGAGTGAATTTGTAGGCATGTTTCCTGGTAAGACCCCTGTTGTAATTGCTGGCCTTAAGAATCCGGATGATCCCGAACTTGTTTTTTATCGCGATCTGGATGCGCCAGATACCCAGATGCAAGTAAATTCTGCTATGGAATCTGCGGTTTCAAAGGCTAAGTTATTTTGGTACACCGGCTCTACCCTCGCTAATCCAAAATTAAGAAGTACCGTGCTCTCGCTTCTTACTTCTCGCGGATTAGATAACCGAGAAGAAAACATTTTTGATCTAGATTACCGTCCTTCTTTTTGGAATAACCAAGCAGAAGCCCATAACCAGATTTCTGCAGCTTTGAAATATTCCCAGGTAGTTATTGGAAATCGAATTGAGTGCTCGGTAGCTACAGGATTACCCAGCACCAGTGATTCAAAGGAATTTGCTGACTCACTTTTAGCAAGTGGGGTTCGACTCGCAATTGTCAAAGATGGGGCTAATGGCGTCCTTGTAGCTGACAAGAGCGGAAGCAGAGTTATTCCTGGAATCAAAGTAAAGGTTCGCTGCGGGCTTGGGGCTGGTGATGCTTTCGGGGCTGGAGTAGTACATGGATTACTTAATGATTGGACTCCGGCTCAAAGCGTTGAATTTGCCAACGCGGCAGGGGCTCATGTTGCAAGTCAATTGATGTGTAGTGATGCGATGCCAACAGAGATTGAAGTCAAAAAACTTATGAGTACTAAGTGAAGCGATACTTTCCGGCAAAAGATGGCAACCAGTCGATTACGCCAGAGGTGGCAAATTGGCAGTATTGCGGGTTATCTATTTTTTCTGATTTTGTTGGAGATTTTGAGATTCCACTACAACTTACAGAGAGCAGTGAAGCTGCTCTTATTCCCCTGAAAGGTAGAGGCATCAAAGTACAAATAGATGGCAAGGAGTTTAATTTAAATGGACGCAGTGGGGTTTTTGAGGGTGCAACTGATTGGATCTATTTAGCACCTGGATCAAGAGTGGAAATTAGGGGCGATGGTGAGATTGAGATTGCCCTTGCCACCGCTAGGGCGGAGAAGCGATTTCCCACCATTTATGTGGCTAAGTCTGATGTAATCGAGATAAGAGGCTCTGGCTCGGCCACCAGAGAAATCAGGCCATTTATGCATCCGGATAATTTTGCCAATGCAGTCAAACTCAATGCCGTTGAAGTCATAACCCCTGATGGCAATACTTCAAGTTATCCCCCACATCGCCATGATGGGATAGGCGATTGTCCGTTTCACAATGAGGAGATTTATTACTTTAGAATTGGAGAGATTGGTCAATCTCACGGTAGTAACTCAGGCTTTGGATTCCATCGGACTTACTCTGCTCCACAAGATTCAGACTTCTTTGATGACAACATCTCGGTGCAAGATGGAGATATCTATCTAGTTGATCGTGGCTTTCACGGTCCTTGTGCCGCGCTTCCTGGTTATCCCATGTTTTATCTAAATGTTTTGGCCGGCCCGGGCTTGGAGCGAACCATGGGTTTCTGCGATGATCCAACTTATTCACATATTCGCCAAGACTGGAAGGATCAGATCGCTGATCCCCGAATTCCCTGGAGGATAAGCTAATGAAAATTACGGTCTCAGAAGCAATCGTGCGATGGCTACTATCCCAAAGAATCGAAACTGAACAAGGTTTGCAGTCCTACTTTGCAGGAGTTCACGCCATATTCGGTCATGGAAATGCTCTCGGATTGGGTGTCTCACTTTCTGCCGCAAGGGAGCAGGTTGTAACTTATCGTGGTCAGAGCGAGCAAGGTATGGCCCTGGCTGCCATTGGCTTTGCAAAAGCTAAGCGTCGCCAACAATGCCAAATAGTGACCACATCAATTGGTCCTGGGGCGCTAAATGTCGTAACTGCTGCAGGCGTTGCACTTGCCAATCGACTTCCACTTTTAATCCTCTCTGGCGATACTTTCAATTCCCGAAATCCAGATCCAGTTCTACAGCAGATGGAACACTTTGATGAACCTTCTCTTACCGCCAATGATGCTTTTCGAGCGGTAACGCGATATTGGGATCGAATAACTTCACCGACTCAGATTCTCACCTCGCTGCCGCAGATGCTAAACACATTGCTGGATCCATCAAGCTGCGGTCCGGCATTCATCGGACTTCCACAAGATGTTCAAGTAATCAAATATGACTTCCCTGAAGAATTCTTTAACCCAAGAACACATAAAATTCCTAGACCTCGACCAGATTTGCGAGAAATAGAGCAGGCAATTGATCTGATCAATAAGTCTGAGAAACCGATAATTATCGCCGGTGGTGGTGTTCATTACTCACTAGCGGAATCCGTGCTATCTCAATTCGTAGCAGAGAAGAAAATCCCTGTCGTTGAAACAATGGCGGGTAAGAGCGTTCTATCTTGGTCAGACGAGCGATTGATCGGGCCAATAGGTGTTACGGGAAGCGCACCGGTTAATCGAGTTGTTGCAGAGTCCGATTTAATCATTGCAATTGGAACTAGGTTGCAGGATTTCACCACTGGATCTTGGACACTCTTTGCAGAGAAGCCGATTATTGGAATTAACACATCCAGATTCGATGCCTCAAAGCGGAGAAGTGTTGCAGTAGTTGGAGATGCTTTAATGACTTTGAAGGAAATAGCTCCAAGAGTAGAAGTGAAGTCAAGTACATGGTTGGCTCAAGCGCAGAGAGCTCGAGTGGAGATAGTAGAAGAGATTCAGACTAGAAAAGAGTTGAAGTCTGAATTGAGCACCTACGCCCAAGTAGTAATAGCTGTAAATGAAATTGCTGAAGAGCAAGACTATGTAATGACAGCAGCAGGCGGACTTCCCGGAGAATTAAATATGAATTGGCTCTCAAAGTCAGTCCATTCCTTTGATTGTGAGTACGGATTCTCTTGCATGGGCTATGAGATAAGTGGTGCCTGGGGCGCCGCTTTGGCTCGTAATGCCGGTAGGGTCATAACGCTTCTTGGCGATGGGTCGTACATGATGTTGAGTTCTGATATTTATAGTGCGGTCCTACATGGAACTGCGCTAACCGTTGTCGTTTGCGACAACGGTGGTTACGGAGTTATTTCAAGACTTCAGAGTAACAATGGCACTAACTCCTTTAGAACAATGATTACCGAAAATGAAAATGCGCCACGCGTTGATTTTCAAGCACATGCAAAATCAATGGGCGCTAGCACCCATCTGGCAAAGAGCGCAAATGAAGTGGCTCAGATTGTGGCAGCAACTCGTAGCTCCAAAAAAGTGGAGGTAATCGTGATTGAAACTGCGCCTGCTACCTGGAGTGAGGGAGGGGCTTTCTGGGAGGTTGGCATAGCAGATGAATTCGAAAATTCGGAGTCAATTAAAATGAAGGATAAACAGCGAAAATTCTAAGTCGTCAACGCTCTTTCAATATTTCGATAAGACTCTAAAGATTTTTCTTCTGAAGGCTCCCATGCCGAATCCTGTTCGCTCATCAGCCAGCCACGGAAACCAACTTGATTTAGCGCAGCAAAAAGTCCATTCAAATCTAGGGCTCCCGTACCAGCGGGGGCAAAGAGCTTATCTTTGGTGACTGCTATATCCATGCCCTCATATTTGCCAGTTTTTAGATTCGCTAACACCTGTGGGTCAACATCTTTAACATGTAGGTGGGTAATTCGAGATTTATACTCTTTGACCGCCGCAACTGGGTCGCCGCCGCCAACTAACCAATGCCCTACATCAAGACAGAGTCCAACATTTTCATCTAATTGAGAAAATAAAGCCGCAGTCTCTTCTGGGGTTTCAATATAGGTTGCTGCATGAGGATGAAAGGAGGCGCGCATTCCAAGGGAATTGCAGTACTTGCTCCACTTATTATAGTGCTCAGCTAATTCACTTAGCGCCTTTGGAGTTAAAGAAGGTCCTTGATGGGCATTCGATGCGATTTGATCACGAATCGCATCACCATCTACGGCAAATACAATCATCTCCACATTTGCATTTTTTGCAGAGTCAATCTGACGCTTGGTCTCCTCGTCTGAATTATCTGCAATCGACTCAGTATCACACTTAATTGCTATATAAAGTTCGGCTGCAGCTATCGAGTGCTGCTTAAAAAGATTGCGATACTCAGATGAGTTTGCCTGCTTCTCAGAAACTTGGATACCAAGAAAGCCATATTCGGCAAATTTTGCAACTACTTCACTCTTGCGTTCATCGGTGAAACTCCAATTAAGCGGAACCAAGCCAATCTTTGAGCCGACCAAACGTTTGAACTCTCTCATTTAGATTACTTCCTTTACTAAATCGATTAGAACAGTTGACCAACTAAAATCTGGCGCTCCCCATCCTGCACCCGTGCTGGGGTTGTAATACTCACGTACTCCGCTCTTCTTAACTAACTCTATGCTCTGAGCCGCGATATGACGCGCTAAGTCGAGTCTGCCGTGGCGAATCAAACCTCGAGCCAGATACCAATTGCTGTTCATCCAAGTAGGTCCGCGCCAGACCAAATTCCCACCAACAGTATCGGGCCGGTAAGTAGGGTGATTCATTGAAACTGATGGAATTGGGTAAGTTGCCCAATACTCTTTGGGATCTAAGAGGTGAGCCATCAAACGATCGCGCCTATGAGGTGCAAGGTCAGGCAATAAAAGTGGCATCAAAGATGTGAATGTATTTACCCGTATCTTCTTATTTTCCTTGCCATTTATGTCGTAATAAAGACCATCGGTTTCATCCCAACATAGTTGTTCAAGTGAAGATTTTGCTTTATTGCCTCGATTATCGAACATTTTTGCACTCTGGTTATCGCCGATTTGTAAAAACAGTTTTGATAAGACCCGTAGATTTTCAATGTAAATAACGTTCACCATTACATCGGCTACCGCGAAATAGTTCACCTCGAACATTTTCTTCGGGTCTCGATTAAATGGAATGTACTTATCGCAGATTAAATTCCATCCCTTGAACCAGGAAGCATTCTCTTCATCCTTGATTTCCATCAACTCATCCCATTTGGGTGAGTGATCAAGCCCGGTCTCATCTGGCTGCACCACACGAATAAGTCCATCGCCATATGGGGAACGAACTGCATCAAGCCAGTCATAAAATCGCTTCAATCCAGGAAGAATTTCTCTCAGGAATGCCTCTCCGCGACCTCGAGCAGCTACTGCTGCGACTGCTTCAGCAAGCAATGGCGGTTGCATCTCGTCGGTGAGGTATTTGTTTCGGAAAGCAATGGCATAAGTTGAGACCATCTCCTCAAATGCATCTCGTTGCCAGAAAGTTACATGAGAGATAAATCCATCTTCGTGTTGATTTTTCATCAAACTAACTAGCTCGGCCTCCGCTTTCTTAGAGTCGATATGACTTAAGGCAATTGCGTTGAAACAGGAGTCCCAAAACCACTGGAATGGATAGGTAAGATGCGATGGACAAGAAAAGTCGTAGGAGTGAGCACACCAATCAGCCACACCTACTTGTCGATTCATTTGGTGAATCCTCTGGAACTCCTCTTTAAGCCATAAAAAGTCGGCTATGGAAGGTGTTTTTGTCTGCATTATCTCCCCTTTTTTCGAGCTCTTGTTGCTCTTCGGGCTTTATTCTTTGTAGTTGAATTTCCAATAACTAATTCTGGCAAAACTTCTCTACCTAGTGTATTGGGGATTGTTAAAAATTGTTATGAGAATTGGCCGATATTTGACTTGTTCTACGGGGCAGCACTGAGACTAAAGTTAAGATGGTCAAAACTTCAGAAGTGGCTTTTGGGCTCCACTAAATCTTCTAATCTGAGCTGAATTCCTCAAAAACTTGATTAGTCAAACACTCATCTAAAACACTTTTGTCCAAAAAACCTGCTAGATACATGCTTAAACTTTTTTTAAGATATCCTTGCTGGGATAATGAAGCGCCTCCTAGGACTTACCAGATATGTAGTTGTAGTTCCCGCCCTTGCCTCAATTCTTGGGGCGTTACTTCTTATGGCTCAAGGATCTTTTACTATGGTCGTAGCTGTAATTGATTCGATTCAGAGTCAATATGGACTCAAAGAGACAATCGTTGAAGTCCTAACTGCTATTGATGCCATATTGCTGGGCACAGTACTGCTAGTCATTGGCTATGGTCTCTATGAACTATTTATCGATACCGATATTGATGTGCCAATGTGGCTTAAAGTTGAAGACCTTGATGATTTGAAGTCTAAACTCATAGGTGTAGTTGTAGCCATTATCGCCGTGGTCTTTGTAGGTGTATTTGTTGATTCAAATCGAGCTGATGATGTCATTGCCTATGGCGTTGGCGCAGGCGCGCTCGTTGCAGGATTAGCTCTCTTTGCTTTTACCACTGGAAAATTAGGCAAGAGAAGTAGGGAAAAGCTTTAGCCTTCAACAATTCTTAACCTTTTAGAAGGCGTGATTTGTCAACGTTTGCCAAAGGTTAGTTGGAGACAAGATACTTATCTCCTATGTGAATAGAGGCCGCAGATTCAGATGGAGGAGTTAATGAAGTACTTCATGGCTGTTGATGTCGGGGCTACAAAGATTCATGGCGGAATTTTGGATGAAAACCTAAAGATAATTCATGAAGAGACGATAGCCTCTCGGGAATCTCTACTTGGTTTAGCAGATCAGGGATTGCGGCGGACAAAGAATATTGTGACTAACTTGAAGTCATTAGCAGCAAAATCCAATATCAAGATTTCCTCAGCATGCATCGGCTTTCCAGAGTATGTTTCAAACGATGGTCAAATAATGAGCAGAGATACTATTGATTGGCAAAGCCAACCCAGAGGTGACCTACTTGAGCTAACTGACTTGGATTGGATTGTCGAATCTGACGTCAGATGCGCAGCTATGGGTGAGTTGAGCTTAATAGAAAATATGTCCCAGTCTAATTTTCTATATGTTTTAGTCAGTTCTGGTATTTCTCACACGTTGGTAATTAATGGCCGCCCGTGGACAGGTGCAAATGGACGAGCAATCGGATTTGGAGTAACCCAGATTGAGCACCATGGGGAATTTAGGTCTTTAGAATCCGTTGCATCTGGTCTTGGCATAGCACGAGAATATGAAAGGTTAAGTGGCGTCTCAGTGCGTGGGGCTATTGAAGTATTTCAAAACTTTGATTCAGACCTTACTTCCAAAATTGTAATCAAAAATGCCGCTGAAACTTTTAGTAGAGGATTAATTAATCTACTTGAAGTTATAGATCCTCCTAGAGTTATCATTGGAGGCGGACTTTGGCTGGGATCACAAATGTACAGAGAATTAGTAAGTGAACTCTTGCCAAAGAAGATCAATGACATCATGAGCGTAGCATCGCTTCACAATTCTGGATTAATTGGTGCCGGCGTGATAGCCAGAGATTCGTTGATAAAGATATAACAGGTTTACTCAGTTCGGCTTTTGTAACTTAATCCTTGTAGAAACACTTGTATTGTGTATTGTGTATTGTGTATTGTGTTTTAAAATTTCACTTAATGGTTTCTAAAGTTCTTCAGTAGCGAAATTCTGTAATACCTTTCTTCATTCTCGAGATTTCTTTGTGATAACTTCTAAAGTGCTAAGTAGACATTAGGGTTTACGGAGATATCCAAAGTAATTGTGCTAAGGTCCAGTCATGGACCAAGATTCTGTGGAGCTCTCAGAAGTTAAACGCAAACCAACTCCAAGGCCAGAGTTCAAAGAACCTACTCATATTAAGAGAGACAATATGGTCTTGCACACCTGGGGTGACTCAACATCAGGCTTTGTTACCGATCGCGTCATTTCATCCACAAAACAATTGCATGTACTTGAGTTTGAATTAGGCCCTAGTAGTGGGTTTAGACATAGTCCAATTAATCAGACAATTTTTGCTGCAGATATTCTTTATTTCGTACTAGAGGGTGACTTAATTTTAGCCAATCCCAAAACTGGCGAAGTTGAATTAGTGAGCGAGGGAAGTGGATTACTGTTTCACAGAGAAACCTGGAATCACGGCTTTAGCATGGGGAGAAAAACGACCCGTGTTCTTGAGTACTTCTCCCCTCCCCCAGCAATGGGAGCTGCTTCTGAATTCTCAAAGAGACAGCCCTCGCTGCTAGTGAATAAATATAATTATGGAAAAACCGTTAATAATTGGCCAGAGAGCGGGCCTGAATCAAAAAGTAAGTCATCTTTTCTTGAGATTTCAGATAGGACATCGATTCTATCTTTTCGTGATTCAGATCCAACTCATCTCATATCAACACTTGTCGCTACTGAGTTTCTGCATGTCATTAAGGGAACTATCGAGTTGGGCCATGTTGAGGATTTTGCACTAGTAGAGCGGGAGAGCGTTGTTTATGTTCTGGAGGGAATCTTGATCATCGACTCTTTGGATGACAAAAACGGTCAAATTTTAAAATCAGTTTTATCCAAAGGCGATGCGTTCTTCCTTCCCAAGGGTTCGAAAGAAAAAATGTCCGTAAGACAAACGGAGAGAGCAGTTTACCTTCGAGGATCTGGGGAGGTCCCGTCAGACTGGAAGCCGTAATTAAAGTACAGCTATGAGAGTCCAAAGCTTTTCACATGATTATTCTTTAATTGCGCCCGAAATTATACCCCTGATTAATCTACGCTGAAGAAAAACGTATGCTAACAAGATAGGTAAGGCAACCATAACGGCGGCGGCGGCAGTCACTGGAGGATCACTGTTTCTTCTATTTCCGGCAAAGAATGACAAAGACAGTGGAACAGTTTGAACAGATGAATTACTTGGAACTAAGACTAACGCCAGTAAGAATTCATTCCAGGAAAACAGAAAGAGTAATACTGCTAGAGTCCCAATTGCTGATTTTGCTAATGGGATCATGATGTATCTTAAGCTTTGCCACCTATTAGCCCCATCCAGTGTGCCTGATTCTAGAATGGCTCGTGGGACAGTTCTGAAAAAAGTTCTTAACCAAAGTATAGAAAACGGAGTTGAAAGAGCAATCTGCGGGAGAATTAAGGCCCAGTAAGTATTTAGGATATTTAGCGCACTCATCATCTCGTAAAGGGAAATTACAATACCCTCATAAGGCATAACTAATCCAAGTAGTAACAACAATAAGATGGTTCTAGAGAAAGGCACCTTCATTAAAGCAAGGGCATACCCAGCCAGCACTGAACAAATCAAGGATACAAGAACGACGGAGGTTGATACAAACAAACTAGACAATAAAGCCCGATCAAAAGCACCTCGATTCCATGCTTCAAAATAATTACCAAAATAGATACCAAGAAAATTAAAATCAGATTTCTCAATGCGCTTTGTCTCTGAGATGGAGAGATTAAATATTGACCAGAGGGGATAAAGTGCAACTACTGCTCCAAGTAATAAAACTGTATAGGCTATAAATCTGTCACGAAGACTAATCATCAGATTTTCTTCGACTCAGTAGCAATACACTTGTAATTGAAAAAATCACGAGCGCCAATATAAACGAGGTTGCTGCAGCTTCTCCGACATATCTATTTACGAAGGCAGACTTATAGATGAAAATGCTAGGAACATCCGTAGCATTTCCTGGGCCACCTTGTGTTGCATTCCAGACAATATCAAAATTTCGTAATGCAAGGGTCATGGTTACAATTGATACGATTAAGATTTCACCCCTTATGCTGGGCAAAAGAATATATCGAAATTCTTGCCACATATTCGCACCATCAATTCTGTCTGCATCAAGCAAATCTTGAGATATTCGTTGGGCCCCAGACAAAAATAGAATCATTGCTAGACCATAATTTATCCAAGTTCCAATAATGCCAACAGCAATGAGGGCGGTGTCAAAGTCACCTAGCCATGCAGTCGTGATTTTCTCAGCACCTAAGAATATAAAAAAATTATTAATTGGTCCATCTGAAGCGTAGATCCATCGCCAAGATATTGCCACGACAACTGTCGAAATTATTTGCGGCATAAAAAGTATTGCGCGAAAGAAACCCTCGCCGCGGACTTTTACTCTTAATAATAGGAGCGTGATAATTAGTCCGATAAAGATGGGAATTACACTATAAAAAATGACAAAGACAAATGAGTGTGAAAATGCCGAATAAATTTCCGGGTTAGAGAGCACTACTCTATAGTTCTCAATCCCTACCCAAATACTAGGTGATATTCGGTCCCACTTCCAAAACGATAACCATAGAGTTTGGAATATCGGATATATGACAAAGAGAGAAAAGAAAATTAGAGCTGGGGAGACAAAAACTATAGGGAGTATATCAAACTGGCGAAGGCGCCACTTCTTTTCTTTATGAGACTTAATTCCCGTCTCATTTGTATTCGAAGTGGCGCCTCGCATCTTAACTACTAATTAGATCTTGACTCTTGGAATTTAGTCCAATTATCTTGAATTGCTTGCATCATTACCGACGCATCAATTCTACCTGCCATAAACTCCTGAAGTTTTGACGTATAAACATCATACATTGTGTCAGTAGCCCAGTCCAGATAGAAAGTCAGCCCTGAGTCTGCAAACATGCTAGCCCCGGCGTTCTGCATATCTTTCAGCAAACTACTGCTTGCTTCAAGAGGAGTTTTTGCAGAGGGAATACGGTTAAGGGAGGCCAGAGATTGAGCAAACTCTGCATCCATGATCATCGCTAAGAAGGCAACCGATGCGCTTAGCGCGTCAGTTTTGCTGCTTATGTGCCAACCAAGTCCATAAGATCCTGTTCCAGCTCGCTTACCAGATCCAGCAGCAGGATTTGCAATGAAGCCAGCGTCATCGCCCAACCCCTCGCCAATAGTTCCAGCGAACCATGTACCACCCATGTAAAAGACACCGTCGCCAGCGGCAAACTTGGCAGTTGCATCATCAGCGCTCACTCCATCATAACCCTTTGTGAAATAACCTCTTTTGATCCAGTCACGCAGAGTGTTTAGTGCAGTCTCGTTTGTTGTCGACACGAATGAAGATCCTGGTGCACCAGTTATAAAATCTTTTGTGTCAGATGCGGGGGTGAATGCGCCCTGGATTAATCCAAAGACATGCGTAGCTGGCCATTGATCAGAGTTACCAAGAACTATTGGGGTTTCCCCTGCTTTCTTCGCTGTTTCAAGTGCAGCCACAAATTCATCAAAGCTTGTTGGAACAGAAATACCTAATTTAGCTAATTTCTTCTTATTGTAGAAAACGCCAACAAATTCAGCCACAGGGCTCATTCCAAATAATTCACCTGAGCCGTATTGGGAGCCATCCTCGCTCCAGGAAAATTGACCAAAGTCTCCCGAGTTATAAATACTGCTCCAATTATAAGCTGTAGCAACATCAGTAAGTTTTCTGATTAGCCCTGCTTTAACGAGTGCACCATCTACCCCATAACCTTGATTACCTTGAGCCACATCTGGTGCTCCCTCTCCAGCTAAGGCAGGAACTACAGTGCTCATGAGATCGTCAAAGCCTTTTATCGTGAGATTAACCTTTACATTTGGATACATAGCCTCATACTTAGGTATAAGAATTTTCATTGTATTCTCTTCGCCCGCATCTGCCCAAACATCGAGTGTAATATCACCTAGGGCTGCCACTTCTTCAACAGTGACGGGTTGATTTATCGTTTCTGTAGTATTTGCACTATTTTCATTATCTGATCCGGGACTAGAGCAACCCGCGACCGTCATAGATAAGGCAATTAATGCGATTAGAACTTTAATTTTCATTTTGCGCCCCTTTCCGAGCGTGCTTGTGTCGCTACCCTAATTGGGGAGAGCTCAAAATGGAAGAGGGTTACCTTCCTACTCCGGATGGCACCTTACCCACAGGGCTCAAGATCGACTGTTGATTCACTTCATGCATATATTTCCCAATGCAGCCTGAGGTAGTTCAACAAATTTTGCGAATGGGTTACGTATTACAAACTGAAAAATTTTAGTAAGAATTGGACGATGCTCTTCGATTCCTTGCCTTGCATGGGCTGGAAATCGCAACGTTAGAGGTGGCCTCAATAGATGAACTGAGGTGGTCGAGCAAACAGAGTTGAAAGTTCCCCAACCTAAATAAATAATTGAGTTATAGTATTGTCTCCCCTAGCACCTCCAGTTAGTAGCCGTAACTCTATGAACCAAGTTCGGGAAGATTAAGAGGTTTTGATGCCTAAACCAATACGTGTCGGAGTTGTTGGCGCTGGCTTAATCGCATCATCTGTTCACCTCCCAATATTGCGGCGGCGAACTGACCTCTTCGACTTGCGTGCAATCACAGATCTAAATCGAGCCTCTGCAGATGCGCTAGCTAAGCGTTTTGCTATCAGCAAGGTATTTGACTCGACAGCTGGAATGTATGGGTCAGGGGAAATTGACGCAGTATTCATCTTGAATTCTGGGGGACACGCTGAAGTCGCTGCGCAGGCCCTAGATGCAGGTTTAGATGTTTTTTGCGAAAAACCCCTCGCTTATTCTCAGGAGGAGATGGCGTTGATAGAGACTTCCTGGCGAAAGTCTGGCCGTAAATTGATGCTTGGGTATATGAAAACTTTCGATCAGGCTGTCTACAAAGCCCAAGAGCGAATCAAAGGTCGTCCAAGAAGTGTTGATGTGGTCGTTTTACACCCCAGTGGCAATAGCCAAGTAGCCACTACCGACGCACACTTGGAAACATTTCCACTATCAAAAGAATTACTGGCAAAGATTGAGGATTCAAACAAGAAGGCAATGGTTGATGCGTTAGGTGCTGAAGCCGCCAAGGCTTTTGGCCCCGAATATCACGACATCATGATGGGCTCGATAATCCATGAACTCTCTGTTTTGAGAGCACTAGATGTGCATATTGAGAAGATTGATTATGTTGATCGATGGCCACAGAAAAGCCGTAGCGAGTCTTTTATCATCCTAGGACATACCTTAGATGGAGTTCGAGTAACAATCCGTTGGTTTTATCTTGAAGATTACCCAAAATATCAAGAAGAAATCCGTTGGGTTAATGAGAACGAGGGCCATCACATAATTTTTTATAGTCCATATATCTTGAGAGTGCCAACTGAGTATATTCACACTCAACGAAATGGCCTAGACCACATCGAAAGTACTTTCAAGTCATACCAGCCAAATTTCGAAATTGAGCTAACGGCCTTTGCTGAACTAGTTCACACTGGAAAACAACAAGAGGATCCCATTATTGCAGGCAAGGAAGACTTGCTGATTACTCAGAAGATGGCACTCAAAATCTGTGAATTAGAGGGAATTACCCCTGGCGGAGACATCGCAAAACTTGCTTAAATCTCGCAAACTCTCTCTTATTTTCCCATCAAGCAAGCCTAACTTTGAATTAGATAAAACTTTAATCTCCATCGGAATTATCTGAAAAGAATTCTTAATCAAGCGAGATCGCGCGAAGGTAGGCAAGGGATTCCTCCACCAGACCTATCGGACCTTCTCCGATCTCTGGAAGATCTCCAGTAATTGCTAAATCTTGTTCGATAACATACCAACCTTGGTAACCTTGATTCTCCAGAAATCTCACCAATTCGGATATTGGCACGTCGCCTTTGCCCAGTACTGTAAATAGACCATCTTGAACGCTTTCCATAATTGATTGACTTCGATTAAGTACCGAATGAGCCTTACTAAGATTTACATCTTTTAGGTGAACATGTCCGATTCTATGGAAAGCAGCTTTTGCAAATTCAAGAACATCAACACCTCCAATTGCGAGGTGTCCTGAATCAAGACACCAATCCACATCACATCCATCTAGAACACGCTCAACATCTGCTTTAGTCTCAACCACCGTCATTAGGTGAGGATGCAAGACATTTGACATTCCATTATCTCTGCACATCAAAGTTATCTCATCAAGAACTTTGAACATATGTTTGGTCTCATCGCTGGTTAAATTCTTGGGCACATCCCAATTCCAGGTGTAAACCGGTGAAGAGACAAGATGAGTTGCGCCAGTTCTTCTGAATAAGTCGATGACCTCTCGGACATATTTCATAGTCTTATCTCGTTCCGCTGGATTATGAACAACGATTGGAGTAAAACCACCAAGAAGTTTTAGCTTATGTTCTTCTAATTTGGCATTAATCTGATCAGGATCTGTGGGGAGAAAACCTGGCGCGCCTAACTCAGTCCCAGCAAGTCCTAACTGACCCATCTCCGAGAGAACTCGATTTGTGGAAAGCATCTTTCCCCAACCAGGAACTTCACAAATACCCCAAGAAATAGGGGCAGATGCAACTCTTGAAAGAAATGGTGTTTTCATGATTGCTAGCTCTTAAGAGAGCTCCATATTTCAAAAAGCTCCGGGGCGACGCCCTTTGTGGCACATAGAACACCGCCGTCTACAGGGAAGAGATCTGACTGTCCTTGCTCATTAAGTACTACTCCCCCCGCCTCTGAAACAATAATTACAGCAGCCAGATGGTCTACGGGGCTAAAGTTAGAAATTACAGCGCCAACACAATGGTTGGCAGCGACTCCAAGGAGAGTCAAAGTTCCTGATCCCATAATTCTCATTGTGCAATATCTCTTGCCGAGCTCTTCCAAGAATTCAGACATTCCATCCCAAGGAAGATATGCATCTAACTCTGTGCCTACAATTCTGCTGGATAGTTGAGTGCCAGTTTCACCATCTAGAGTTATTTTTTTCCCATTACATTTTGCGCCTTTCCCGACTCTTGCCGAGTAAACACGTGATAACCAAGGATGAGTTACTACTCCAACCAAAGGCTTACGATCGATTGCCAGCGCTAAGGAGAAAGATGACCAAGGCATCCGGTTGGCAAAGTTCGTAGTTCCATCAACTGGATCTAGGTACCAGGTAGGAGTATCTGGCATAGTATTTCCACCGAATTCTTCGCCAACAAAATTGTGCCCTGGGAAATTTGCGTTAATAACTTCTCGAACGTGAGTTTCAATCAGTAGGTCTATTCTCGTGACGATATCCCCCGCGTTGGTCTTAAAAGACATTGCGCCTGGATCAAAATGGGTTGTTACCATCGCGGACCATGAGCCAAGAATTTCGGCTACGCGCTCAATCTTATCTAAATCTAAATTCGCTTCCGATTGTGCCATAGGTTGGCCGTTATATAGCGAGGGTTTTTCACCAAGTGTAATCTGCAACGATTCCAAATAATCAGAGGTAATAGAATCAACTCCAATTGCAGCAGCCCAACGCATTGTCGGTTGATCTTGAATGGTCCAGACCGAGACCTTGCAGCCCAATTCATGAACTCGCTCAACTGTTTCCCTTGTGACAGATGAGTAGTTGAAATTAAGGAATTCGGGGCGAAGTTCTTCAATATCTAGTTTGCTTGGCAAATCAAGTGAGTCCCAGGGCATCCAGATTTGAGCTTCGAGAGAGGCGCTGCGAACTAGCTTCATCGCTTCGATATTTCCGCACCATGTCACTTGTGAAATTGGAAGGGCGCTATCCAACACGACCTTTACTGAAGGCACAGCAGGATCAGTAATCTCCATATCAATCATCAATAGCGAGTTTTTATCTTTAAACAGTTCTAGAACTTCACGAAGCAGTGGAATTCGATAACCATCTGTACTTATTGCTGAGATTTCAGACCACGTTAACTTCTTTACCTGCTTTGCGCACCCCCATAAACGCTCTAGCGTTGGATCATGAATAACAACAACCTCACCATCTGAACTTAGATGTACGTCAATCTCAACTACATCTGCGCCTTTATCGATTGCAGACTTGATGGCTTCTAAAGTGTTTTCTCGATAGAGGCTGGAATCACCTCTATGAGCACAAGCAAAAGTCATTTAACTTTTAATAATCTTGACTAGGTTGCCCTCTTTGTAGAGCAGTGCTTTGACAACTTTTGAATACCCAATAGAACCAGCATCGGGAACTTCGGTTGAAAGAAAGGCTCGCAATTTCATGTCCTCGCGATTTAGGTAAACCTCAAAGAAGTGACCACGCGAGACAACCCGATCCACTTTTGTGGGAATGCCTCCTGGAATCTGCTTTTCAGAGAAAATTACATCTTCGGGCCTAATTCCTACTTGGAATTCCCCGCTTGTTAGTTTGCCATCGTTAAAGCCACCTGGATAGCTGTTAAGACTGCCAATAAAGTTTGCCACGTACTCGGTTGCAGGTGCGTCATAGAGCTCTTGTGGAGTACTGAATTGTTCAATCTTTCCTGATTTCATTACCGCAATACGATCTGAAATTGAGAGAGCTTCGTCCTGATCGTGAGTAACGATTACAGTAGTTATACCCAGACGGCGCTGGAGTTCACGGATCTCCTCTCGCACTTTTACCCGCAACTTAGCATCAAGATTGGAAAGGGGTTCATCTAAAAGCAATATGTCTGGCTCCTGCACCAGCGCTCGTGCCAGTGCAACACGCTGTTGCTCACCTCCCGAAATTTGACTAGGACGAGAATCCACATGATGCATCAAATTCACAACAGATAGCACATCATGCACTCGCTTTTCGATTTCTTGCTTTTTCATCTTTCGAATCTTTAGTGGGTAAGCAACGTTTTTAAATACTGTCATATGTGGCCAGAGCGCATAATTCTGAAATACCATTGCACTAGGACGCTTCTCTGGGCCAAGGGCGGTCACATCTTTTCCATCCAGCATTACTCGCCCAGATTCTGGTATCAAGAACCCGGCAATCATTCGAAGTGTAGTTGTCTTGCCACACCCAGAAGGGCCGAGTAAAGAGACCATTTCTCCCTTTTTTACTGTCAGATCAAGATTATCAATGATTACGCGGCCACCAAGAATTTTCCTCAATCCAACTAATTGCAATCCACCTTCGCCCGCCGTGTTTGACATAGTTTCAACTCACCCTTTTCTTTGCGAATTTGTTCACTTGATCTGGAACCCTTCTGCTAATTGACCACCCAGGATGTGCTTTCGGGCGATACCGATAAGAATTATTGATGGAATGGTCAATAGAATTGAAAAGACTGCAGCAATTTGTGCTGGATAGTTAAGTACTAGGGCATACATCAGGGTTGGCATAGTATAAATAGTTGGTACGCCTACCAAATAAGTGCCTTGCGCTTCATCAAAGGCATGTAGAAATGACATAACCATTGCAACAAGAATTCCTGGCATTGCAAGTCGAAGCGTGATGTCGCGGAAAACGCGAAATTTAGAGGCACCGGCATCACGAGCTGCATCCTCCAGGCTCTGTGGAACGGCAGCAAAAGCTGCCGCTGGGATCCAAGTCATAAATATGATGGTGCCCAGGAGCTGAATAATTATGACACCAAGCACCGTTCCCATGAGATTCAAGGTGTAGTAAAGCGTAGCGATGGCTGCAAAAAGGCCGATTTTTGGGAAAGCATTTGCTGCAAACATTCCTATTAAGAACGTCTTTCTACCTATAAATTTATAGCGCGCAAACGCATAAGCAGCTGGCAAACAGATCACTGAAGCTGCGAGCACCACGATCGGACTAATGATTAAAGAATTTCTTATAGCCTTCTTTAAGGATTCATCTCCTGTGATCACCCGCCACCATTCCAGAGTCAGCCCATCTGGTAATAGATTTGGAAAGGTCCAAGAAGTTACGAATGCTCTTGCAGCCAACCAGAAGAGTGGGCCAAGAATAAATATCGCCATAGAAATTATAAAGAGCAAGATAAAGATTCGTGTAATTAAACTGCTGGCTTGAAGATTAAGCTTGGTACTCTCGCGTGCCATCAAATCCTTCCACTCTGCTTCGCACTACGAACGTTTGCCCACACATATAGAACGGCCACCAAAGATGCCGCAATGAATATGACAAAAGCCATAACCACTGATAATTGAGGACGGTTGTAGGGACCAAAGAATTGTGCAATTTCTACCCCTAGCATGGTCGGCTGATTTGCACCCAGGAAGTAGGGAACGGTAAAAGATCCCATTATTCCGATGGCAGTAAAAGTAATAGCAATCACAATCGGTACGAATGCCAAAGGAATCATTATCGTTCTAACTATCCTGAGGAAAGAGGCACCTGCATCCTGTGCAGTTTCGATTAGGGCATCAGGAATTGACTGTAATCCAGAAGAGACCATAAGTATTGCAAATGGAAGCGAAGTCCAAATGGTTCCAATTGTTATTGCATTAGTAGTCATAGTTATGGTTGGGAAATCAATTCCAAAATGGAAGAGCACAACGTCGCGAGCTTGCCCTACTTCGGGCCGGAGCTCGCGCTCATCACGGCGATCCTGCTCATCATCGCGTGGGACCT
>SXGR01254885.1_pt1 | contig 20912 bp, 20 predicted proteins | sample 3174711 | NCBI WGS metagenome assembly SXGR01 (sample SAMN11356860, study PRJNA531348) | freshwater metagenome | isolation source: freshwater sample F1-60 | place: China: Fuxian Lake, Yuxi | collected 2017-12-25 | reverse complement strand
CGGCCTTTCGATGGCTTAGCTGCCAGTGAAGTTCGGGTCGCGCTTCTCGCTCAGCGCGCTCACGCCTTCGCCGAAGTCGGCGCTGCCCGCGCAGAGCTGCTGAGCGGCGACCTCCTGCTCAAGCGTCGAAGCCAGCGCCGGCTTGTCTGCGGCGTCGATCACGCGCTTTGCGAGGCCAACGGCGATCGGGGCGCAGGCCAGCAGTTCAGCCACGAGTTGATCGGTGGCGGCGTCGAGCTCTTCAGCCGGCGCTACGCGGTTGGCTAGGCCGATCCGTTCAGCCTCGGTGCCGTTGATCATCTTCGAGGCCATTATCAGCTCCTTCGCGCGGCCCGCCCCGACCAGCGCCGGGAGCCGTGAGCAGCCGCCAACGTCAGGGATCAAGCCGACGCGCGTTTCGGGAAGCCCGACGATCGCGCTGTCAGAGATCGTCCGCAGGTCACAGGCCAGCGCCAACTCCAGCGCCCCGCCGATGCAGGCGCCGTGGATCTGGGCGATCGTCGGCTTCGTCATCTCCTCCAAAAGGTTCCAGCTTTCGATCATCGGGCGGCGGAAGCCGCGCAGCTGGGATGGATCCTCAACCAGCGGCAGGAAGCTTGCGAAATCGACGCCGGATGAGAACATCGCGCCCTCCCCGCGCAGCACGACAATGCGAACCTCTGGGTCGTTGGCTGCGTACTCGATTGCCTCACCCAGCGCGAGAATCATCTCGGCGTTCATCGCGTTGCGCTTCTCAGGGCGATTGAGAATTAGGTGGCGAACCGCGCCGCGGTCCTCAGTGATGACTATCGGCATCGGAGCCTTTCTGGTGGGGAAGAGCAACCGATGATGACGGCTTGCGCCGCGCGCTGCCGCGAAGTTAGAACGCTAGGCGCGGCAGCTACGGGTAAACCTGATCGCCGGTGGCGCTGTCGGTGACGATAATCGCGACCGACGGGCAACCCTTGGCGGCGGCGAGAATTAGGTCATCGGGGCCGCTGCCGATGACTTCGGCAACCTGTCCGTTCAATGCGAAGACCTGTGGCGCTTCATCGACGCAATCACCGTGCGCTGCGCACCCGACTTCATCAATCGTTGGAACTAGGGTCATGCTGCCTCCTTGGATGGTTGGCTTAGGGCGTGCTCCGCGAGTAGCTTGCGCAGCCGCGGAATTTCGCGCGGCTGACCTACGGCGAGCGCCGCGACGGGAACCCCGTCGCGGCTTACCACGGCGTGAAAATCACGTTCGGCGGGGTTGCCTTTGAACACAATCTCATCGTTCGCCGCTGGCGCGCCCAGTCCCTGCAGGCGCACTCCGTGAAGGTCGCTCCACCAGCCGGTGAACGGCGGTGGAGCCGGCGCCTGGCCGAGGATTGCTTTGGCGGCGGCCTTGCCTTGGTGGCCGGCCAGCTCCCAGTGGTCGCCGCCAGCGACGTCACCGGCGGCGTGGATGTCGGGGCGGGCGGCCAGCAGCGCCAGCTCATCTGGGAGCCATTCGCTGTTTGGAATTACGCCAATTGCGACCAGCATCTCGTCAAGCTCAACGCGCGAGCCGTCGTCGAGCAGGAGCGCCTGAAGCCGGTCGCCGTCGCCGATCAGCTCTGTTGCGCGAGCGTCAAGCTTCACTTCAACGCCCTCCTCGCGTTGGAGGTCCACTAGCCATTGCGCTAGCTCCGGGTGGAGTGCCCGCGCCAGCGGCAGCGGTTCAGCTTCGATCAGCGTCACTTCGGCGCCGTGGCCGATCGCCGTGGCCGCGACTTCCTGGCCAATCAGGCCGGCACCGAGGACGGCGAGGCGCGTGCCGGGCTGGAGCACTTCGCGTAGGCGGATCGCGTCGCCGAGCGTGCGCAAGGAGTGAATATTTGTGTATTGCTCGCTGCCCGGGAGCTGGCGGGCGCGGCTACCTGTGGCGATCACGAGATCGTCATAATCGAGCTGGGCGCCAGATTCGAGCAGCAGCTTGCGGCGTTCAACATCGAGGCCGGCTGCGCCATCGCCGAGCAGCAGCTCAATCCCCTGCTCTGCGGACCAATCAGCGGAGCGAAAGAGGACGTCATCAGGCTCTTTCGTGCCAGCTAACAGAGCCTTCGAAAGCGGCGGCCTGTTATACGGGACGTGAAGCTCGTTGCTGACGATCTTGATTGCGCCCTCGTATCCACCGTGGCGCAGCGCCTCGGCGCAGCGCTGGGCCGCGAGGCCGCCGCCAGCGATTACAACGCCAGCGCTCATTGCGGCGCCCCTGCCGACTCTGGTGCAGGCTGGCTCGGTCGGGCCGGCTGATCGCCAATCTCGCGGTCGAGCTCGCGGATCAGAGCCTCGCCAAGCTCGGCCACGATGGAAGCTACTTCGTCACTTTGTAGCTCACCCTTCTCGAGCTCGCGTGAACCGATTGCGATTGCCGGCCAGCCGTCACCGCGCGCCACTCCGGCGCCTGTGGCGTCGGCGCCACCGCGACCTTTGATTGAACCGTCGACCTCCTGGGCCGCCGCTTTTGCCGCCCGCCGGAGCTGAGGGTGAAGCCCGGTTGCAATCACGACGCCGTCGCGTTGCCACCAGCTCGCCGCGCCACTGGAGCACGGCTCAATGCTTACGATCGCGATATCGGCCGGTTTCATTCCACGCTTGCGCCGGCTGCGAAGCCAGTAGCGCAGTCCCGCGGCCTGCGCTGAACCGGCGCCGCCGAAGACGAGCGCAACGGCGAGATGCTCAGGAGGGTCTGCGTCGAGCCGGGCGGTGACCTCCAGTGCGGCGTCGATAGCGCTTTGATCGGGGATCGTCTCCGCCGTTCCCCGCTCAAGGAAGACGAGGACCGCGGCGAGCAGCAGAATCGTTGGAACCATCTGCGCGATCGAGATTGGAAGACCATCAATATCGCTCAGACGCAGCGCTGCGCAGGCGGCGACCAGAGCGACACAGGCCGCGTTCGCCGCAATCAGCGAGGTTGGAAAGAAGCGATTCGGTGATTTCGGGGGATGATCGATTGAGGCGCTGATGACCAACGTCACCGGCGGCTTGTGCGTTGTCGCCAGTGGCGGTGAGATCACGTTCTGGCTCGCGCGCGATCCGGTTAGCCGCCGCAGCGGCGCTAGCCGCGTTCCGTCGATCAAGCAAAGGACGAGCGCCACAGCGGCGACGATCAGCCCGATCAGCGGCGCGCCTACGCAGAGCACGCTGGCGAGAACTCCAAGCGCCGAGCAGATCGCTTGCGCCAGCCACCAGCGCGGGTATGCCCAGAACGGTTGCACTGTCGCCAAGCGACCGTCGGCTTGGAGTCTGCCGACGAGATCCTCCGCCGCCAGCCGTTCATTTTCGCTGCAGGCGGGGCGCGGTTGGTCGCTCATTAGCGTGACATTCATGCCTCTTAGAGACTAGTGTTCGAAGCGCGATGGAAGCCAATGATCTCGCCTACGCAGGAGCTGCGCAGCAGAGCAAGATGATTGCGAGCGGCGCAGCGACCGCGCGCGAAGTCGTAGCAGCGACGCTGGCTCGAATCGATCGAGTAAACCCAGTGATAAACGCTTACCGCGTTGTTTTCGCTGACGAGGCGCTAGCCGAAGCCGACAAGCTTGACGCTGCCGGTTCCGGCGAAAGCTCGCAGCCAATGCGCGGCGTGCCGGTGTCAATCAAAGACGACACCGATGTGTTTGGCGAGCGAACAGCGTGGGGGAGCCTTGCGACCGACCCAAAGCCGGCGCCCCACGACGGCGACGTTGTGGCGCGGCTGCGCGAGGCTGGCGCGATCATCATTGGGAAGACGAACGTTCCGGAGCTAACGGTATGGCCGTTCACAGAAACCTTGGCCTTTGGCGCGACCCGCAACCCGTGGAACATTGATTACACGAGCGGTGGTTCGAGCGGTGGCGCCGGCGCTGCGGCGGCGGCCGGGCTATGCGGCGTGGCGCACGGCTCCGACGGGGCCGGTTCCGTCCGCATTCCGGCCGCTTTCAGCGGGCTCTTCGGGCTGAAGACGCAGCGCGAGCGGATCTCGCTGGGGCCAAACCACTTTGACGGCTGGAACGGAATGACGGTCTACGGCCCGCTCGCCCGAACGGTTGCCGACGCCGCGCTTTTTCTTGATGCGACCGCCGACGGCGCGCCGGATGGCGGCTATTTGGCGGCGCTCGATGCGGCCACCCCGCCGCTGCGAATCGCGATCTCGCTGAAGCCACCGCCGGGCTCACTAACGAAGCTCGGCGCCGAGCAGCGCGCTGCGATCGACGCCACCGCTGCCGCGCTGCGCGAGCTGGGCCACGAAGTTTTTGAGCAGGAGATCGACTACCCGGTGGCAGCCTTTGTCAGCACCGTTGCGCGCTACCTGCGCTCAGTCACCGACGACGCTGGAGCGTTGCCGCATCGCGAGCGGCTGGAGCAACGGACGAAGAGTATGGGCCGCCTTGGTGGCCTGATCTCCGACCGCCGCCTCGCGCAGGCGCGCGCCGCTGAGCCTGGCATCGCGGCGCGGGTCAACACGATCTTTGAGAATGCTGATGCCGTTCTGATGCCAGGCACCGCGGCCGCTCCGTTCAGGATCGGCCAGCTCCAAGGGCGCGGCGCGCTTTGGACGCTCAACGCGGCAGCCTCGCGCGTGCCTTGGTACGGGGTTTGGAACGCGATTGGCCAGCCCGCCTCGTCGGTTCCAGCCGGCTTTGATTCCAACGGACTGCCGCTCTCAGTTCAGTTTGGCGCGGTGCCGGGAGATGAGCTGACGCTGCTGCGGGTAGCCGCTCAACTTGAGCAGGCCCGCCCGTGGGCGCAGCAGCGCCCGCCGCTTGACGGCCCGGCGCAGTGAGCGGGGCCGAGCTGCTTGTGGTCGCTGAGGAGGCGGCCCGCGCCGCAGCGACTGAGCTGATCGCCCATCAGGCCGCCGCCCACAGCAGCGTCGAAGCGAAGAGCAGCCCAACCGACCCCGTTAGCGCCGCCGATCTTGCCGCCGAGGGGGCTATCCGAAGCGTGCTCGCGGCGCGCCGCCCTGACGACGCAATTCTTGGCGAGGAAGGCGATGACAGGCCCGGAACCAGCGGCCTGCGCTGGGTTGTAGACCCGCTCGATGGCACCGTCAACTACCTCTACGGAATTCCGCAGTGGTGCGTTTCGGTTGCCTGCGAGGGGCAGGTGGGAGTGATCTTCGACCCGCTCGGTGATCACCTGTTCAGTGTCGTCGTCGGCGAACCGCCGCTACTAAACGGTAAGCCAATCGCTGGTTCAAGCTGCGATCAGGTTGGGCGCGCGCTGGTTGCCACCGGCTTTGGCTACGACCCGGCTGTGCGTCGTGGGCAGGGCGCGATCGTCGCGCGGCTGCTGCCCGAGGTGCGTGACATCCGCCGCGGCGGCAGCGCCGCGCTGGACTTAGCGTGGCTCGCGGCCGGCCGCTACGACGCCTACTTTGAGCGCGGCGTGCAGGCTTGGGACACGGCCGCCGGGCTGCTGATCTGTGAAGGCGCCGGGTTAGAGACGCGCGTGCTCGACGCGAGCGGTGCGCAAGGCGCCGGAGTGCTTGTTGCGCCGCCGGCGATCATCAACGAGCTCTTCGCGCTCGTCGCGGCGGGCTAGGCTAAAGCTGATGAAGCACAGCGCCGAAGGCTGGTGGATCGAGGAAGCGGGCGCGCCTGCGCCCTGCCCACCTCTCGACGGCCCGATCGACGCCGACGTCGTCGTCGTTGGTGGCGGCTACTTGGGAATGTGGACGGCTTGGAACCTGATCGCCCGTGATAACGATCTCAATGTCGTGATCCTTGAGTCAGGGCTCGCCGGCCACGGCCCAAGCGGCCGCAACGGCGGCTTTGTCAACGGCTACTGGGAGTACGTGCCGTCGCTGGCCGAGAAGTTCGGCGCCGAGCGCTCAATCCGGCTCGCCGAGCTGGCCGACGAGGCGATCGTCGCGGTCGGCGAGTTCTGCAAGAGCGAGAAGGTTGACGCTTGGTACAGGGCGGTGGCGCATGTTGAGATTGCCACCTCGCCAAACCAGGACGGTGATTGGCGTGAGGCGATGTGGGGGCTCAACCGACTTGGCATCGATGATGAGGTCGTCGAATTGACTCCCGACCAGGTGGCGCAGATCTGTTACTCGCCGGAGTTTCGCGCCGCCGCCTTCAAGCCGTTCGGTGCGACCGTTCAACCGGCGCGGCTGGCGTTCGGTTTGCGCGCCGCGCTGTTGGCGCGCGGCGTGACGCTGTTCGAACAGAGCCCTGTAACGGAGATTGATCAGCATGGGGCGAGCGTCACGGTTCGGACAGATCGCGGCCGCGTTCAGGCCGACTCGGCGGTACTTGCCGTCAACTGGCGCACGCTGCGCTGGCCAACCTTCGCCCGTGAGCTGAGCGTCGCCTCAAGCCACATGGTGCTGACCGAACCGGTACCGGACGTGCTCGAGGAGGTCGGCTGGGTCGGCGGCGAAGCGCTAAGCGACTGCCGCCGCATGCTTCATTACTTCCGCACGACCAACGACGGGCGGATCGCATTTGGCTGGGGTGGGGGAAGGGTCGCAAACGGCGCCAAACATGACCCGCGGATCGACGTTGACGCGGAGGTGATCGAGCAGACGGCGGCGACGCTGCGCCGCTTCTTTCCGCAGCTCGAAGGGCGCGCGATCACTCACGCTTGGGGTGGCCCGATCGACGTGGCGCCAAACTCGCTGCCGATCTACCGCACGAGCGGCGCCGTTCACGCCGGCTGGGGTTTCACTGGACACGGGGTTGGGCCTTCCAATCTTGGCGGCAGGATTCTCAGCGGCCTGGCGCTCGGCGCCGACGATGAAGTGACGAGCTGCCCGCTAGTGGAGCCGAAGGTCAAATACTTCCCACCCGAACCGGCGAGATCAATCGGCGGCAATCTGATCCGCGCAGCTTTGATCCGCAGCGACGAAGTTGACGCGCGCGGCGAGAAACCGGGTCCGATCACCGCCGCGATCACGAAGCTGCCAAAGCTGATCGGCATGAACCTGCCGCGCTGAGCGGCTCGCTGTGCTCAGGCGCCTCTTCGCAGCCGCAGTCCTTATCGCAGCGATCTTCGCCGTGCTTGTGGTGAGCGGAACGGTTGAGTTCGATAGTTCGTCTTTGAGTATCTCGACCGGCTCGGGGCGCTCGACCAAAGCAGGGGGCGCCAAGCGAACCGCCAAGGCGACTCGCAGCACTGCGCTCGGAGCTGTTCCAGCGCCGATCACCGAAGCCTCCGGGCTGGCGGCCAGCCGACGCAACCGTGGCGTCGTTTGGACACACAACGACAGCGGCGGCGCGGCGAGCCTTTACGCGCTTGGCCGGCGGGCTGAGCTGAAGGTGACACTGCCGCTTTCCGGAGCCGTGAACACTGACTGGGAAGACATCGCCTGGGGGCCGGGGCCCGAGGGCGGGGCCGACTGGCTCTACGCCGCCGACATCGGTGACAACGACGCCGTTCGCAGCTCAATCCGCGTCTACCGAACCGCCGAGCCAAACCTCTCCGGCTTTTCCGACGGCGCTCTGCTTGCGCCTTCGGCGACAACTTCGGTTGAGCTGAGCTACCCCGACGGAGCGCGCGACGCCGAGGCGCTGATCGTTGACCCGAAGAGCAACGACCTTTACCTGATTACGAAGCGCGAATCGCGCTCACGGATATACCGCGCGCGGGCGCCCGGCTTTGCTGGCGAGAGCGTCCAACTCAGCTATGTGGGAGCACTTGGCTACGGCGATGTCGTCGGTGCCAGCGCCTGCCCAAATGGGCGCACAGTTCTCGTCAAGCGCTACTTCGCGCTCGACGCCTACGTCGGCTCGTCGGTGGCTGACGCGCTAGCTGGCTCGCCCTCGCCGCGCCTGTTGGAAGCGGAGCCGCAGGGCGAAGCGGTCGCTGCCAACCCGAAGTGCAGCGGCTACTACACGCTCAGCGAGGGAAGCTCACAGCAGCTGATTCGCTACTCGCGCTAAAACTTGAAGTACCCGGGGCGGGAGTCGAACCCGCACATCCTTTCGGACAGGGGTTTTTGAGACCCCCGCGTCTACCATTCCGCCACCCGGGCAGGGCAGTCACATCGTAGGTGCCTGAATGGTCGGTCAGGCGCCGGCTGGCAAGGCGTCGCCCTCTTCGGCCGGCCAATGTTCGACTTCGACATTCCACTGCTGGCGGAATGCGTACATCGCAGCGACAATTACCAGCACTTGAAGCGCTACGAGAATTGCCGTCAGGCTGGCGAGCAGGCTGGAGCTGAGTGCGGGCTGGGCGTAGCCAAATCCTTCGCGCTCAACCCATGTCGGGATCGCGATGATTGCGAAGACGGTCATCATCATCGCCAGCGTTGCGACGACCGGCAGCACGCCGCGCGTCCACCTGAAAACGTAATAGGCGAAGACGAGGTCCAGGATTATCCAGACGATGCAGACTGCCTTCATCCCGGCCAGTGCGCTCCAGCCGCCGAAGGTGATGACGGCGATCAGCAGCGCCGAGAGGATCAGAACGACAACGACGACGGCGCGCATTGCCAAGCTGGCGCTCTTGACGCGATTGGGGTGCTCGATCACGGCTTCCCCGGTGTGGACAATGCCTTTCATTGGCGCGACGATACCGGGCGCTGTTCCCAGATGCCAGCGGCGCTACTCTCGTTGCCGCGCGGGCGTGGCGGAATTGGTAGACGCGCCGGCCTTAGGAGCCGGTGGCCGAAAGGCTGTGGGGGTTCGAGTCCCTTCGCCCGCATCAGGAGAAGTGTGCCGCGCCGTGTAGTTTGTGAGCGTGGATCCAAGGGGCCAGATCGAGCAGCTTGGGCAGACGGCAGACGAGGTATTTCGAGTTGATCAGAGTGAGATCGACCGGGGGATCGCGGTTGCCGGGATGCTTGCCGTCGCGATCCCGCTCTTCGTCGGCATGGCGGTAGGCGAGCCGACTATCGGTTTGCTCGCAGCGCTCGGTGGCCTCAACGTGGCGCTCGTGATGCCGGGCCGCGAGGTGAGTGACCGCTGGCCGTGGGGGCTGCTCTGCCTGGCTGCTTCTATTGTGGCGATTGCGCTGGCCGACATCACGCAGCCGAGCATCGCGGCGAGCGTCGTCACAACCTTCGTCTGGATCGGCGCTTGGTCGACGCTGCGCGTGGCAGGAAAGCACGGTGCGCTAGCCGCGTTCGCACTTGGAGCTGTCTTTATCGTCACGAACGGACTGCCAGCTCAGCCGCTGGGCCCGGCGGTCGCCGCGGTCGCCGTCGGTGGCGCTGTGGGCTTGTTCTGGATGCTGATCGCTGGAGGTGGTCCAGCTCCAAAGGGAGGCGAGATGACCTGGCCGGGCGTGCGGGTGACCCTTGCCGCCGCCTGGTCGAGGCTCCAGCTAAGCCCCGTGCTGCGCCACCATGCTCTTCGGATCGCCTTGGCGACGTCCGCTTCGGTCTTGGCCTACCGCTTGATCGATCTCTCTTTTGGCTACTGGGTCACGCTGACGATTCTCGCGATCCTCCAGCCCGACCCCCACGCCAGTCGAATCCGCAGCATTCAACGCTCGACCGGCTCGTTGATCGGGATCACGATCGCCGCCGTGTTTATCTATCTCACAGGCGACGCTTGGGTCCTGGCAGCAGCGGCATCGCTGTCGGCCTTGGCTCTCTTCGCGATGCGCGAGCGCAGCTACCACTGGTTCGTGATGTTGATCACGCCGACTGCGCTGTTGATGATCAGCAGCGTCTTCTACAGCGGCGTAGGGCTGGCTGGCTACCGCGTGCTAAACACGGTGCTGGGAATACTGATCGCGCTGGCAGCGAGCTGGCTGCTTTGGGGCAACGACGAGATCGGTAAGTCGCCGCCACCACTGACGCCGCGTTGACGGCGGTCGCCCTCCCGCCGTGGCTGCGGCTGGCTATTGTCCGCAGGGCACTGGGGGACTGGTGTAATGGCAACATAGGGGTCTCCAAAACCCTTGCTCGAGGTTCGATTCCTCGGTTCCCCGCTAAGTGAGGCCAGCAGAGTGGGTACTCTGCGGGCGGTGGCAAGCGCGGTCCTCACATTCGATTCGGTGACCAAGCGCTACGGCTCGCGCAGCGCCGTGGACGGTCTCTGCTTCGAGGTCGCTGAGGGCTCGGTGACCGGACTACTGGGCGCAAACGGCGCCGGCAAATCGACGGCGATGAAGATGCTGCTGGGGCTGGCGGCGCCAAGCAGTGGGCAGATCACGCTCTTTGGAGCGCTGCAGGGAACGAACGCATTCGCTACCTCGGTCCGTCGCACCGGTTCGCATATCGAGCTGCCCGCTCTCTACGAGCGCGCTACCGCGCGCCAGAACGTTGCGATCCAGTGCGCTGGCTTTGGCATCGGCCGCCGCGATCCGAAGATCGACGCCGTGCTTGAAACCGTTGGCCTTTCGTCGCGCTCAGAGGACAAGGTGAAGAGTTTTTCGCTGGGCATGCGCCAACGGATGAGTCTCGCACTCGCGCTGGTCCACGAGCCAGAGCTGGTCGTGCTCGACGAGCCGATTAACGGACTTGACCCCGAGGGCGTAGTCGAGATGCGCGAGCTGATTCGCTCGCTGCCTGCTCGCGGGATGACGGCGCTCGTTTCCTCGCACGTGCTCGATGAGATCGAACGCACCGTTGACGAGATTGTGATCATTCGCGAAGGGAAGCTGATCGCCGAAGGGCCGATAGCTTCAATCATTACGACCAGCGGCATTCATTTGCGCGTGCCGGCCGGGAACGGTGAGGCTGCGCTGGCCGCGCTGACTGCTGCAGGGATCGCGGCCACGGCCTTTGACACCGGCGAAATCCGCGTTGATACCGGAGACCAGCCCGGTTCAGTCGTTGCCAAGCTGCTTGCCGATGCTGGCGTTTACCCCGATGAGCTAAGGCCGCAGACGGCCGACCTCGAATCGGTTTTCCTTGACTTGACCTCGACCGACGAGCGGGCGAGCTGACGATGTTCGCCGCCGAGATGCTGAAGATCCGCAGCATGCCTGCGCCGCGACTGGCGCTGATCATCTCGCTGGCGCTGGTTCTGGTTGCCGCCATAATCGTGGCGATCGTCGGGCCGACCGGGACGAACGCTTCGGCCTATTACGACGCGCCGGCAACGGCAGGATCAATTGCCGTCAGCGTCGGTGCAATCGTGCTTGGGGCTTGGATGATCGGACTCGAGTTTGCCAGCAAGACGATGCGGCTGGCGGCGACCGTGCAGCCATCGCGCTGGCGCCTGGCCGCCGTGAAGTTCACTTGCGCGCTGCTGCTGATCCTTTTTTACTCGCTGGTCGTTCTGGCGCTGTCGCTGCTGATCGAGGCGCTGATGGCATCAATCGGTTCGGTCAGTTTCCCGTTCACGACGCAGCTCGACGACTCGATCAGTCTGCTGCTGCAGTCGCTTCTCTGGGGCGCTTTCGCCTTCGCTTTAGCGCTGCTCTTCCGCAGTTACACCGCTGGGCTCGTCGCGACGCTCGTCTTCTCGCTGCTCGTCGACTCGGCGCTTGCGCTAATCCCAACGGTCGGCAAGTACAGCTTTGGTTCGGCGACTAAAGCGATCGGCGACCTTGCGGCCGGCGGCTCATCGTTTGGCAGCGGCGCGCCGTCACTGGCGCTGGGCGTGGCGCTGGTAACCGTCGCCGGCTGGCTGATCGTGCTTATCGGTGCGGGCTCAGCGCGCTTCATCACGCGCGATTTGAAGTAACTGGCCCGGTAACTGCAAGTTTGCTGGAGCCGAGTATAATGCGCAGTCTTGATGCCATGGATACTCCAGTAGCGACGCCAACTTGGATCGGGCGAGTTTTCAATTCGCCGATCACCGGCTTCGCGCCCTTCATCATCATGTCGCTGTTCTCCTCGCCGAGTAGCTTCTTCTACGCCGCCGGCTTGGCAGTCCTCAGCGCCGTCGTGATCGTCGTCGTCAACTGGAAGCTCAACCACATTCCCGCCGGTCAGCTCGACTGGGCGGCGCTGATTCTCTTTGGTGCGATGTTGATCGTTGGGCTCGCCGACGATGGCGCGCGCAAGTGGCTGATGGTGAACGCGAACTTGATGTCCGACGTCGCCGTGCTGGCGATGACGCTCGGCGGAATGGCAATCGGCCGTCCATTTGCGCTGATGTACGCGCGGCTAAGCCCGAAGTTTGAAGCCGCTTGGGAGCAGGACAGCGACGGCTTTCGTGCCTGGGGGGTTCGCGCGTGCCAGCGAATCTCACTCTTCTGGTTCGCTGCCTTCGTCGTCCAGCTCGCCTGCCAGCTGCTTACGCAGTTCGGTGCCTCAAGCTACAACACCGTCGTGTGGAATTGGATCATTCCAGTCGCGGCGCTGCTTCTCGCACTGCGCGAAACTGGTCGCTACTCAGCCAAGCTGCGAAGCGAGGCGGCCTCGTTCGGTCAGCCCGCAGCTAGCTCTTAGCCGCTTCGCGCGCTGAGCGGCTCTCGGCCAGCATCGCGTCGCGCTCACCGATCTGTTCTACCTTGGCGAGCAGGTTCTCGGCCATGCGGATTGAGGCGGCGTCGATCAGGCGGCCGTCGAGCGAGACGGCGCCGCGGCCTTCGGAGGCGGCGATCTCCATCTCATCGAGAATGCGGCGCGTGCGGCTGACGACGTGCTCGGCCGGCGTGAATACCTCGTTTGCCAGCTCAACTTGCGACGGGTGAATCGCCCACTTGCCTTCGCAGCCGAGCATCGCGGCGCGGCGCGCAGCCGAGATGTAGCCCTCAGGGTCGGAGAAGTCGCCGAACGGGCCGTCGATTGGGCGCAGGCCGTTGGCGCGCGCGGCGACTGCCATACGGGCGATCGCGTAGTGCCACGGGTCGCCCCAGAATGCCTTTCGCTCGCCGCCCTCTTCGGTTGGATCGGTAAGAACCGAGTAGTCCGGGCTGACGCCGCCGATGTTGGTTGTTGAAGACTGGATTGAGGCTGCGTAGTCGGCGACGCCGAAGACGAGCGCTTCGAGCCGCTCGGGGTGGGCTTGGGAGATCGTTTCAACGTTGGCCATTCCGGCCGCCGTTTCGATCAGCACATAAAGCGCGATCGGATCCTTGATCCCCATCGCGGCCTCAATCTGCTCGAGCATCGTTGCGACGAGGTGCACGTCGGCGGCGCTGCTGACCTTCGGGATCAGGATTGCGTCAAGCTTGTTGCCGGCCTGTTCAACTATGTCAACGATGTCGCGGTAGCACCAGTAGGTGTCGAGGCCGTTGATGCGAACGGAGACTGAGCAGGCAGACCAGTCGAGGTCATTGAGCGCTGTGATCACGTTGAGCCGAGCTTGCACCTTGTCGTCGGGGGCGACGGCATCCTCAAGGTCGAGGAAGACAACGTCGGCTCCGGCCTCGGGCGCGCGTTCGAGCATCCGCTCGTTGCTGCCGGGAACGGCGAGTTCGGAACGGTGAAGGCGGTGGGGCATTGCCATGGCGATCTCTCCTTTGAACTCCGCGCGGAGTGAACCACACCAGAGTGGCGCCTGTCAAAATGCCGTGTCCATAGGGCCTCGTCGTTAGTCCAGCGTTTACGCCACTTTTAGAGCTCACTCAATCAATCAAGCGAAAATTTTATAGTTTCAGCTATTGATCCTATTTGTCCGAACGGGCAGGGTACGGGAATGACGAATTCCCCAATCGTAGCCATCAACGTCGAACCGCGTCTGCTCTGTGGCCCCGGCCCGGCAAACATCAGTCCCGACGTTCTGGCTGCACTGGGCAAGCCGCTTCTTGGCCACCTTGACCCGGACATGTTCGAGATCCTCACCGAGCTCGCCGCAATGACGGCGCGCGTCTACCAGCGCGACGAGGACGACGGCGTGAGCCTGCCGATCAGCGCTACCGGCACCTCGGGGATGGAGGCCGGCATCGCGGCGCTGGTGGAGCCCGGCTCAACCGTGATCATCGGCGTCAACGGCTATTTCGGCCGGCGCCTAGTCGAGATAGCGAGCCGCTACCACGCCAACGTCGTCGAGGTTGAGGCCGATTGGGGCCAGGCCGTAACAAACGAGGCGCTGCTCGAAGCATTGGCGGCAAACCCGGGCGCGCGCCTAATGGCAGTTGTCCACGCCGAAACTTCCTCGGGCGTGCGCCACGATCTCGCCGAGCTCGGCGAAGCAATGAAGGGCAACGACACCTTCCTGATGGCCGACTGCGTCACCGCGCTTGGTGGGATCGAAGTAGCGCTCACAGAGTGGGGCGTTGACTACGCCTACAGCTGCTCGCAGAAGTGCCTTGCGATGAGCCCCGGCATGTCGCCGATCTCAATCTCGCAGCGCGCAGTTGACTTCATGCGCAGCCAGCCGAAGCCAAACACCTTCTACCTCGACCCGCAGCTGCTGGAGGCGTATTGGCTGACGCGCCCGCCGGCCTACCACCACACACTTCCCTCGCCGCTCGTCTTCGGCCTCCACGAGGCGCTGCGCGAAGTGCTCAACGAAGGGCTCGAAGCTCGCTGGGCGCGCCACGCCGAGGCCGGCGCCTACCTGCAGGCCGCAATGGGCGAGCGCAAGATGGAGCTGCTCGCCGACCCAGCTCACCAGCTTCCGCAACTGACCGCAGTGCTCGTTCCCGAAGGAGTCGACGGCGCCGGCGTCCAGAAGCAGATGCTGCGCGAGCACGGAATTGAGATCGGCGGCGGCCTGCCGGGCGCGCCTGCGATGTGGCGCTTTGGCCTGATGGGTTACAACGCCAACACCGCAACGGCCGACAAGGTTCTCGCCGCGTTCGACGCTGTGATGGCCGACGCGCCGACGCTGGCTGCCGCTTAACGGCAGCTAGTCGGCGTCGAGCCGCTTGCGGATTTCGATCGGAACATCCACCGGCTGTGGCCCTTTCCAGTCGCGCGAGCGTGCGGCGATACGAAGGCCGAAAATGACGATCGCGGAAACGACCGCGGTCTCGTTTGCGGGCGCGTCGAACTTGATCGCGACGACGTAGAGAGCGAGGCCGACAAAGGCCGCGGTTGCGTAGAGGTGGCCGCGCTGGAAGATCGCAGGCGGCTTCGTCGTCATCAAGTCGCAGATGACGCCGCCACCAAGCCCCGCTATCAGTCCTACGAGGATTGCCGGCACCGGACTGATCCCGTTCGCGAGCGCCTTGTTCGCGCCGGTTACGCCGTAGAGGCCGAGAGCGGCCGCGTCGAAGACCAGCAGCAGCCAAGCCAGCTTCGTTACCTGATGGGCGAGCACTGCGACCGCTGCCGAAGCAAGCACGGCAGCCACGATGTACCAGGGGTTTTTTAGCGCGACCGGCAGCTGGTTGAGCAGAATGTCGCGCAGAAGCCCGCCGCCAAGGCCGGTCAGAATGCCGAGCGCAACGACGCCGGTGACGTCGAACTTCGCCCGCACCGCTATCAGCGAGCCGCCCAGCGCGGAGGTGGTGACTGCCGCGAGGTCTAGCCAGAGCGGCGTCTGGACGGGATCGGGGATCACGCGAGAGAAAACTAGAGCGCGCGGCGGATGCGTCAGTGCCCATGAGTAGTCTGTCGCCGATGACAATCGCTGCAGCAACCGTGGCCGACAACGTCAATCCCAAACGCTGGCTTTCGCTGCTTGCGCTATGCACGCTGACCGGCCTCGTGTGGCTCACCGCGACCGACATCTCAATCGCATTGCCAACTATCGGCAAGGCCTTCGGTGGCTCGATGGACAGCCTGCAGTGGGCGGTCAACGGATACTTCCTCGCCGGTTCACTGATCGTTCTAGGCGGCAGGCTCAGCGACATGCGCGGCCGCCGCAAGGTCTTTGTCGCCGGCGGCGCGCTGCTGGTGCTCGGCTCGATCGTCGCCGGCAGCGCCAGCGGAACCGAACAGCTTGTGGTTGGGCGCGTAATCGAGGGCATCGGCGCGGCGGCAATCCTTCCCTCGTCGCTGGCGATCGTCGCGGTTCAGTTCCCCGAGGGCGAGCGCGCGCGGGCAATCGCAATCTGGATCGCCGTCGCCTGGGGTGGCCAGGGCATCGGCCCGCTGATCGGCGGCGGCCTGATTGAAGCGTTCGGTTGGGCGTCAATTTTCTGGATCAACCTGCCGCTTGGTATCGCCGCGATCTGGCTTGTGATCAGGACAACGCCGGAAACTTTCAACACGCGCGAGGGGGCGAAGCTCGACGTTCCCGGCGCCGTCGTCGTGACCGCCGCGCTGGTGCTGCTCTCGTACGGCCTCGTGCAATGTGACACGGCCAGCGCGCAGCAGCTGCTGCTCTATTTCGGCTGCTCGATCGCGCTCTTTGCGCTCTTCGTCCTCGTAGAGTCGAAGGCCAAGGAGCCGCTCGTGCCGCTCTCAGTCTTCCGCCGCGCCGCCTTCATGGGCGCGGTTTCAGCCAACCTGCTGGCGAACATTGTTTTCTCAGCCGTGATCTTCATCATGGCGCTCTACCTGCAGGTCGTGATGGGTTACGGCGCGCTGAAGGCGGGCGCGCTGCTGTTGCCGGCGACGCTCGTCGTGCTGGCCGTCAACGTGATCGGCGAACGGATGACGCAGAGGCAGATTTATCGGCTGCCAATCGCGCTTGGGATGGTGATCCTCGGCGTTGGCAGCCTGTTCTTGACCGACCTCGGCGGCAGCTACGCCTCACTGCTCCCCGGTTTCATTCTCGTTGGCGCCGGGATTGGCCTGCAGATCACTCCGGCTGCCGAGCTGGCGGTTGGCTCCTCGGGCGCCGGAGAGGGTGTCGCTTCAGGAGTCTTCAAGGCGATGAGCATGATCGGAGGCTCGCTCGGCGTTGCGATCTCAACCGCGGTATTCCAGAACGTCGCGATCCGCACATTCGATGAGCCTGCCAACAGCGCCCTGCTTAGCGGCACGCCGCAGTCGAAGCTGCTCGACGTGCTGGTCGGCTCGCAGCCAACCTCGGTGCTCTCCGAGAGCGCGCTTAAGATCGTCTACGACGCTTTCGACAACGGCGGCGCAGCGGCGATGATCTTCTGCGCGGTTGTCTGCGTTGTCGGCGCTCTGCTGGCCTTCTTCCTGCTGAAGGGCGCGAAGACCGATTCTGACGCGGAGCTGGCCGGGCTTTAGCCAGCCGCAGTGGTCGCTCTGTTCGCGACCTATACTTTGTTGATGGTGGGGAGGGGACTTCTGGCTGGTCTGGTGGTGAGCGCCGCGCTGCTGGTTCCGAGCGCGGCGGCATTGGCCGCGCCGACCGAGATGAGCTTCACCTCCGCGCCGGTAAAGGTCGGCGGCTACTCGGTTGAGCGAAATTCGTCCTACGGCCCGCCGCTGAAGGTTGATCGGCCGGTTGGCGCCGGTTTCATCACTGCGATGTCGGTCGATGTGGTTGACGTCAAGACCGGCAAAGAGGTGCCGATCAGCCGGATCATGCTCCACCACATTGTCTTTGCTGCCTACGGCGGCCCAGCCGGAGTTACGCCGTTTTACGGCGATGGCGAGGAACGCGCGGTGATGAAGCTGCCGCCGGGCTACGGCTACCCGGTCGACGCGGCTGAGAAGTGGTACATGGTCTGGATGCTGATGAACCACCGCGCGCAGACCGATTCGGTCAAGATTCGTTGGCGCCTGACATGGGACACGAACCCCAACCTGAAGCCGGTCAAGCCAATGACCTTTGACGCCTCACGCAGCGCCCAAGGCTTGGTCTACAGCGTTCCCGGAGGAGGCAAGCCAGGCTCATCGCACGTGCGCACGCAGACTCTGAAGGCGCCGTTCAACGGCCGTATCGTCGCCGGGCTCGGCCACGTCCACGGAGGTGCCAAAGAGCTGACGCTGAGCCAGCCGGGCTGCGGTGACAGGGCCCTCTACCGCTCAAAGCCAACCTGGGGAGCGGCCAGCAACCCGTTTTACAAGGTCAAGCCCGTCCTTCACGAGCCGGGGCCGATCAACATGACTCGGATCGAAAGCAGTACCGGAATTGCGGTGCGGGCAGGCGAGGATCTGAAGCTCTCGTCGATCTATGACGGGGAGCTACCCCACACACGCGTGATGGGCCTAATGCTGGTTTACATCGCCCGCGACGAATCGCCTTCCAGCGGCTGCGCGGATCTCCCGGACGATCTGAAGCAAGTCGGGACGAAGACCAAAGGCCGCAGCCGCGTGCCGGTCTTCCCCGTCCCGCTGATCGGGCTCAATTCGAAGGGTCGCGCGGTTGAGGTCGCGCGCCCTCCAGGGGGGATATTCATTGCGGGACTAAGCGCCAAACTGAACGTTGGCGACTCTTTCTACACGCGCCGCAACATCTCGATCGCTCAGGGTGGCTCCGTGACCTGGGCCTTCGGAAGCGTGCTCCAGCACGACGTCACGGTCGCCGACGGGCCGCGCGGCTTCAACTCCGATTGGATGAAGGCCGGGCAGAGCTTCACGCGCCGCTTCGACGTTCCCGGCACCTACAAGCTGTTCTGCTCGCTGCATCCGGTTGAGATGACGCAGCTCGTCAAGGTGCGGCCGAAGCGCGCCGGTTGACCGCAGCCGCGATAGGATTACGAAGCCTGCGGGCGAGGTGTTGTGGTTGCACAGGAGCCTTCCAAGCTTCTAGGGCGGGTTCGATTCCCGTCGCCCGCTTGGTTTGCAGTTGAAGGGCCACGGGGAGTGGCGCAGTCTGGTAGCGCACCCGGCTGGGGGCCGGGCGGTCGCAGGTTCAAATCCTGTCTCCCCGATTTCGCTCGGTTGCTGGAGTAAAGTTTGCCTACATGCATGATCTAGTCCTTTTTGCCGTCCCGTTCTTCATCGTCTTCCTCGTTTTGGAGGCGGTTTCGTTCAAGATCGCCAAGGCAGAGGAGGGGATGGTCGGCTACGAGCGGCGGGACACTGCGACCAGCTTGACGATGGGCGTCGGCAGCGTTGTGATCGGGGCCGTTTGGGCGCTGGTAGTGATCGTCTTCTACGCGGCGCTCTACACGGTTAGCCCGCTGCGGATGCCGACCGACCAGGTTTGGCCTTGGCTGCTGCTCTTCTTCCTCGACGACCTCGCCTTTTACGCCTACCACCGCATTAGCCATGAGGTACGCGTCTTCTGGGCCAGTCATGTGGTCCACCACTCAAGCCAGCATTACAACCTCTCGACGGCGCTACGCCAGCCGTGGGTGCCGATAACTGCGGTGCCGTTCTGGGCGCCGCTGGCGCTGCTTGGCTACCAGCCGTGGATGATCTTTGCGATGCAGTCGGTGAGCCTGATCTACCAGTTCTTTCTCCACACCGAACGGATCCACCGCTTCCCAAAGCCGATCGAGTTCATCTTCAACACGCCCTCGCACCACCGCGTTCACCACGGCACCAACGACCTCTACCTCGACCGCAACTACGGCGGCATGCTGATCATCTGGGACAGAATGTTTGGCAGCTTCGAACCGGAGGATGAGAAGGCTGTTTACGGGCTGACGACGAACATCGAGACTTTCAACCCGGTGCGGGTGGCCTTCCACGAGTACGTCGCCGTGTGGCACGACGTGCGTGGCGCGCGCGGGCTGCGCAACAGGCTTGGTTATCTCTTCGGCGGCCCTGATTGGCAGCCGGGGGAGAAGAACCGTGGCCTCGCTGGCGCGCAGGCGCGCGCCGCAAGCTCGGGGCCGAAGGTGGCGGCGTGGAAGCAGCAGAGCGCCGCTGAGGCGGGTGCGCGTGGCCGTACCGCCAGCGCGAGCTAAAGCACGATGATCTGCCGCACCGCGTCGCCGGAGGCGAGGCGATCGAAACCCTCATTGATCTGGTCGAGCTTCAAACGGCCGCTGATCAGCTTTTCGACCGGCAGTTTTCCGGCGCGCCAGTAGTCGAATAGCTGGGGCAGCATCTCGCTTGGGTTGGCGGAGCCGAGATAGGAGCCTTTTAGCGTTCGTTCCTCGGCGACGAGGCTTACAGCGGGAATTGAGAGCATCGCTTCAGGGTTGGGCAGGCCAACGGTGACCGTGATGCCGCCGCGGCGAGTCGCCAGGTAGGCGGTTTCGAGCACCTTCGCTGAGCCGGCCGTCTCAATCACGCGGTCAGGGCCGCCGTCGGTCATCACTTTCAGCTCATCAACTGTGCCGGCGCCGCCGCCGAGCGCATCGGCGGCGCCAAGCTCCAGCGCCAGTGCTCGCTTGTGCTCAACCGGATCGATCGCGATCACGCGGCCAGCGCCGGCCAGCTTGGCGCCCATCACTGCTGCCAGCCCAACGCCACCGAGGCCGAAGACGGCGACCGTCTGCCCCGGCTCAATCTCTGCCGCGTTCAGTGCTGCGCCAACGCCGGTGAGGACAGCGCAACCGAAGAGCGAGGCGAGCTCGTAGGGGAGGTCGTCGGGAATCTTGATCGCTGAGAGCTCAGAGACGATCGTTTGCTCGGCAAAGGCGCTGATTCCAAGGTGATGGTGGAGCAATTCGCCCTCTTCGCCGCTCCAGCGCCGCTCGCCCGACGTAAGCGTCCCTGCCGTGTTCGCTGCGGCTCCCGGCTCACAGAGCGCGGCGCGGCCCGCCAGGCACGGCTCACACTCGCCGCAGGAGGGAACGAAGGCCAGCACCACACGGTCACCGACCTTAAAATTACTGACGCCAGCGCCGATCTCCGTCACTTCACCGGCCGCCTCGTGCCCGAGCACGATCGGCAGCGGCCTTGGGCGGTCACCGTTGATCACGGAGAGGTCGGAGTGGCAGAGGCCTGCGGCGTGGATCTTGATCGTTAGCTCGCCAGCGCCGGGCTGATCTAGCTGAAGCTCGCGGATCTGAATCGGTTCGGTTGAGGCGAACGGGCCCTGATCGCCGCTGCGCACCAGCACCGCGGCATGCACGCTCGCCACTTAAGTCACCTGCAGCCGCTCGAAGAGCGCGCGCATCTGGTCGGAGATCTCCGACGGCCGGCGCGTCTGGGCGCCAACGAAGACGTGGACGAACCAGCCGACCGCGGCCGGCTCGCCGGTCTCTCCGTCAAAGAGCGCAAGTTCGTAGCGGACGCTGCTGCTGCCGATATGGGCTACTCGGAGGAATGCATCGACGCTGCCGGGGAAGGAGAGTGGGCCGAGGAACTTGCAGTGCGATTCGGCGCAGAGGCCGATCGTTTCGCCTTTATCGATGTCGAGCCCGCCCTCGGAGATCAGCAGCTCGTTGATTACGCTGTCGAAGTAGCCGTAGTAGTCGGCGTT
>SXGR01373719.1_pt1 | contig 20915 bp, 21 predicted proteins | sample 3174711 | NCBI WGS metagenome assembly SXGR01 (sample SAMN11356860, study PRJNA531348) | freshwater metagenome | isolation source: freshwater sample F1-60 | place: China: Fuxian Lake, Yuxi | collected 2017-12-25 | reverse complement strand
GCATCCTGATCGGCCACAACTCGCCCGAAGCCGCCCGCGGCGGCCCGATCGCGGCGGTACGCGACGGCGACACGATCGTGATCGATCCCGGCGCCCGGACGCTGACGCTCGATGTGCCGGATGCCGAGATTGCGCGGCGCATGGCCGACTGGAAGGCCCCCAACCCGGCGCGCGTGCGCCCCGGATCGATCCACCACAAGTACATCCGCCTGGTGTCCTCGGCCCACTACGGCTGCGTGGTTTAGGCCTCGAAGGAGCGCGCAACTCCAGTTGCGCTCAGACCCGGCTATACCAGGTCGCCTTGCCGCTGCCGTGCTGGACGAGGTGGTTGGCCGATACCAGTCTCTGCAAATGCTTCTTCACCGTGTTGCGGTTCGCACGGGTCACTTCGACAATCTGGCTGTTGGTGATCCGCCCATGCGCGTTTGCGAGGTCGAGAATCTGAGCGGCAAGTTCGGGCAACCGCTCGATCATCAGCCGCTCGCGGGCGATCTTCGCTTCAAGCCGCGCCTTTTGCTGCCGTAGCGATTGGAGGAAATAGACGATCCACGGCTCCCATGCGGGGGCGTCGCTGCGAATCGTTCCCTGCGTGCGTCGCAGCCCGAGATAATAGTCTTCCTTACTGGCCTCGATCACGCTCTCGAGCGACGCGTACGGCACATAGGCATAGCCGCTGCGCAGCAACAGCAAGGTGGTCAACACCCGCGACAAGCGGCCATTGCCGTCCTGGAACGGGTGGATTTCGAGAAAGACGACAATGAAGATGGCAATGGAGAGCAGTGGGTGAAGTTGCTTGTCGTCCAGCGCCTCGTTCAGCCACTCGACCAGTTCGGCCATCAATCGAGGCGTATCCATCGGCGACGCCGTCTCGAACACGACGCCGATTTCCTTGCCCTCGGCGTCGAAAGCGCTGACATGGTTGGTACTGGTCTTGTAGCTCCCGCGATGCCGCGCATCCTTTCCGCTGTGACTCAAAAGGTCGCGATGCAATTGCCGGATATGGTTCTCGGTCGGTGCAATCGCATCGAACGATGCGAACACGGCTTCCATCACTTCGGCGTATCCCGCCACTTCTTGCTCGTCGCGGGTGGCGAAGGGACGGACGTCGACATTTGAAAGCAGTCGCTCGACGTCGTTGTCCGACAGCCTGCTTCCCTCGATCCGTGTCGAAGAGCCAATGCTTTCTATCGTCGCCACGCGCCGCAATGCCGAAAGACGATCAGGTGCCAGCGTCCCCAGCGCGCGCCACGCACCTTTGAACTCGTCGATCTCCGCAATCAGCGAGAGCACTCGCGGCGTGATTAGCAGCGACGCGGTGTTGATAGGCATATCCACATACGTACTCATAAATACTCATAAATGCAATCCTTATCCGTAAATAGACCCACAAATATCCATAACGCTGGCCGTGCCCCTTCTAGGAGGCTCGAGGTGACAGGAAATCGAGGCCGCCCGGCTTCCCGTCGACGCCGCGATTGCGTTGCCCGGCGAGACTGACCTACCGTCGAGCTTGTCGCTCACCCACGCAGATCGGTTCCCGCCCATGTCCCGCAAGCCTGCCAAGTCCACCACGCCCGCCGCGACGGGTTACGACGCGCTCAAGTGGCGCTGCATCGGCCCTTCGCGCGGCGGTCGTGTCGTGGCCGTGACGGGCGATCCGGTGAATAAGATGGTCTTCTACTTCGGCGCCTGCGCGGGCGGCGTGTGGAAGACCGAGGATGGCGGCGTGTTCTGGCGCTGCGTCACCGACGGCTTCATGGGCAGCTCCGCCGTGGGCTCGATCGCCGTGGCGCCGTCGGACGGCAACGTGATCTATGCCGGCACCGGCGAGACCGCGATCCGCCTCGACGTCTCCTATGGCGACGGCATGTACAAGTCGAGCGATGCCGGCCGCACGTGGCGCCACATCGGCCTCAGGAACAGCAAGTTCATCGGCCGCATCTGCGTTCATCCGCAGAATCCCGACCTCGTCTACGCCGCGGTGCTCGGCGACATCTTCGGACCCAACAGCGAGCGCGGCGTCTATCGCTCGAAGGACGGCGGCGCGACCTGGCAGAAAATCCTCCACCGCAGCGACGTGGCGGGCGCCATCGACCTCACCATGGACCCGGCCAATCCGCGCCTGCTGTTCGCCTCGATGTGGGAGGCGCGCCGCAATTTCTGGAACATTTCGAGCGGCGGGCCGGGCAGCGGTCTGTTCCGCAGCACCGACGGCGGCGACACGTGGGAAGAAATCTCGCGCAATGGCGGCCTGCCCGACGGGCTGCTGGGCAAGATCGGCGTCACGATTTCGCCCGCGCGCTCGGGCCGCGTCTGGGCGCTGATCGAGGCCGAAGGCGACAAGACCGGCCTTTACCGCTCCGACGATTTCGGCGCGCGCTGGACGATGGTGTCGCCCAACCGCGACCTGATGCACCGGCCCTGGTACTACACCCACGTCTTCGCCGATCCCGGTCACGCCGACACGGTCTACGTGACCAATCTGCAGATGTGGAAGTCGACCGACGGCGGCGCCACGTTCAACGAGGTCACGACGCGCCACGGCGACAATCACGATCTCTGGATCGACCCCCGCGATCCGCAGCGCATGATCGAGGGCAACGACGGCGGCGCGCATGTGTCGTTCAACGGCGGCGCTTCGTGGTCGACGATCTACAACCAGAAGACCGCGCAGTTCTATCGCATCGACGTCGACAACCAGTATCCCTACCGCGTCTACGGCACGCAGCAGGACAACACCTCGATCTCGGTGCCGAGCGCGTCTGAATGGGGCGTCATTACGCTCGCCGACTGCTCCTACCCCGGCACCGGCGAGTCGGGCTTCATCGCTGTCGATCCGCGCGATCACAACGTGGTCTATGTCGGCGCCATCGGCTCCAGCCCGGGCGGCGCGGGCGCGCTGCAGCGCTACGACCATCGCACGCGCCAGATCCAGCTCATCAACGTGTGGCCCGAGGAATCGACGGGCATCGCGCCCAAGGACCTCAAGTACCGATTTGCCTGGACCTTCCCCATCGTCTTCTCGCCGCACGATCCCGGCACGCTCTTTGTCGGCGGCAACTGCGTGTTCCGCACGCGCGATGAAGGCATGAGCTGGGAGCGCATCTCACCCGACCTCAGTCTGAACGACCGGGCGCGGCAGGGCGCTTCGGGGGGGCCGATCACCCGCGAGAGTGCGGGCGCCGAGGTCCATGCGACCTGTGCCTGCGTCGTGGAATCGCCGCACCGGCGGGGCGAGATCTGGGCCTCGACCGACGACGGGCTGGTCCATGTCACGCGCGACGGCGGCAAGAGCTGGAAGGACGTGACGCCCAAGGCGATGCCCGAGCTTGCCTATGTCGGCTGCGTCGAGGTCTCGCCGCACGATCCCGACACGATCTATGTCGCGGCCACGCGCTACAAGCTGGCCGACTACCGCCCGCACCTGTTCCGCAGCACCGACGGCGGGCGGAGCTGGAAGTCGATCAACGGCAACTTGCCCAAGGATGAAATCTCGCGCGTCGTGCGCGCCGATCTCGGCGCCAAGGGCCTGCTCTACGTCGGCACCGAAACAGGCATCCACTTCAGCCTCGATGACGGCGAAACCTGGACCAAGACGACGGGCCTGCCCAACGTCCCGGTCTACGACATGAAGCTGAAGGACACCGACCTTGTGGTCGCAACGCACGGCCGCTCGTTCTGGATTCTCGACGACGTGACGGCGTTGCGCGGGCTGGCCAGCGGCCGGCGCGGCACGCGGCTGTTTCCGCCGCGCACCGCGATCCGCACCAAGCTCCACTGGAGTTCCGGCGCCAATGTGCGGCACGGCATCTCCTACGGTCCGGCGTTCGGCATCGACGGCAGCACCGTGATGGTCGACCGGCCGGACGGCACGCGCGTGCGCGAGCATCTCGACGTCGGCGAGAACCCGCCCAACGGCGCCATCGTCTATTACTGGCTGGCCGAGGCGGCCAAGGAGCCGGTGACGCTCACCTTCCGCGACTCTTCCGGGCGCAAGATCGTTGCCATCGCGAGCAACGATGAGTCCGTTGCCGCGCCGCGCCGGCCCGGGACCAAGGCGGGGTTGAACCGCTTCGTGTGGGACATGAAGTATCCGGGTCCGACCAAGCTCGACTACAGCCTGGCGCCCGCACGGCCGAAGCCCCTTGCGCCGGACCCCGAGAATCCGCCGGGCCCGACGGTGGTCCCGGGCACCTACGGCGTGGAGCTGAGCGTCGGTGGCAAGGCTGCGGCGCCGCTTGCCAAGTTCACCGTCGTGAAGGACCCGCGTCTGCCCACGACGCCCGCCGAATACGCCGCGCAGTTCGCGCTGCATCGCGATCTCGTGGCGTCGCTCTCCAAGCTCAAGGAGGCGCTCAATCGCCTCCGTCGCGTCAAGCGCCAGCTCGGCGAGGTGTCGGACCGCACAGGCAAGGGCGAGCGGGCGCTCAAGAAGCAGGCCGATGCCATCGTCAAGCGTCTGTCGGACATCGAGGCCGTCATGGTCGATCCGCAGCGCAAGTCGGTGCGCGACGTGCTGCGCAATCCGGCCGGCCTCAACGACACGCTGTTCGACATGATCGCCATGGCAACGACGGCCGACCGGCCGCCGACCAGCCAGACCACGGCCGTGTCGCGCGAGGTCATGGCCAAGGTCGACGAGCAGGTGGCGAAGTTCGAGGCGATTGCCAAGAGCGACATCGCCACGCTCAACAAGGCATTGGCAAAGGCCCGCGTGCAGCACCTCGTGGCGGCGTGAGGGGCGGCTACGTTTTCCTCCCCCGCTGACGGGGGAGGAACGTGACCCGGGTCTAGCCCGCCGGCTTGCCGCCGTCGGTCGCGGCGGGGCCGAAATACATGCGCGCGACATCGGCGGCGGCGAGGGCGCGCTCGCACGCCGAACACGGCCGTGACGTCGAGTACATGATCGTGTCGGGCAGAAGACGCCGCTCGAGCAGGCGTTGGGCATCCCAAAGCGCCACCCTTTCGGCATGGGCATCCAGGTTGCGCGCGGTGACGACGGCGCTGCGGCCGTAGCCGACGATGGCGCCCTCGCGCACCAACACTGCACCGTAAGGCTGATCGCCGCGCACCACGGCCTCGGCCTTCATGCGCTCGGCTTCGGCGATGAAGTGCCGTTCGAGCTCAGGTGTCGCGCGCGTCTGGGCGTGCGCAAGGCACGGCGCGACGGCAGCGGCGGAAGCAAACGCAAGCAGGGTCCGGCGGCGGCAGAGGCAGGAAAGCATGAGCCATTCTTGCCGGTTCCGCCGCCCTCGTCGAGCGCCCGCTTGCCTTCTCAAGCTCGCGTGATCAGAGTTCGCGGACACGAAAGGACCACAATCATGACCCGTCTCACCAGACGAAGCGTTCTTGCCGGAGCTGCACTGGCGCCGCTCGCCAGTCCCGCCGTGTTCGGGCAGGCGCGCTATCCCGAACGCCCGGTCCGGCTGATCATACCGTGGACGGCCGGCGGACCGGCCGATTCGGGGTTCCGGATCATGGCCGAATCGGTGTCGCGCAAGCTTGTCCAGCCGATCGTGATCTACAACAAGGCCGGCGCTTCCGGCGTGCTGGGCGCGATGGCGCTGCAGGACGCCAAGCCCGACGGCTACACGGTCTCCCAGATGCACATGAGCGTGCTGCGCCAGCCGCTCCTGAACAAGCAGCTCACCTATCACCCGATCAACGATCTCACCTACATCCTGCAGATCACCGGCTTCGTCATGGGTGTTGTCGTGCGCACCGAAGCGCCGTGGAAGACGCTGCCCGAGCTGCTGGCGCATGCCAAAGCCAATCCGGACAAGCTCAACTGGGGCACGCTGGGCGTCGGCTCGACGCAACACCTTGCCATGGAGCGTGTCAGCATCGCCCAGGGCGGGCTGAACTGGACGCACGCGCCCTATCGCGGCACCGCCGACACGCTGCGCGCCCTGCTGGGCGGCGAGATCGATTTTGCCTCCGAGGCGTCGAGCTGGGCGCCGATGGTCGCGTCGGGCAAGCTCAGGCTGCTGGCGGTGTTCACCGCCGACCGGGCCCGGCGGTTCCCCGATGTGCCGACGGTGCGCGAGCTTGGCATCAACGTTGTGGTCGACAGTCCGGGCGGATTGATCGGTCCCCGCAACATGGATGCGGGCGCGGTGCGTGTGCTGGCCGAAGCCTTCCGCGCCGCCGCGCAGGAGCCCGAGCACCTCAAGTTCCTCGAAGCGATGGACCAGCCGCTGCTGCTGCTCGACGGTCCGGCCTATCGCGACACCATGGCGCGCGCGATGGAAGAGGAGCGGGAACTGCTGCGCCGGCTGAAGCTGCTGCCGGCCTAGCGGACGCTCAGAGGTTCAGGCGATTGAAGATGAAGCGCGGCAAGTGGCGCACGATCGTCATGATCGGCCACCAGATGAACGGCGCATAGACCACCGGCTGACCTTTCTCGATACCGCGCACGGTGGCGATCGCGACGTCGCGCGGCGAGGCGAGCTTGCGGCCGGCGGCCTTGTGGGAGGCCGCCATCGGCGTGTCGGTCGGGCCGGGCTTGATGAGCACAATCCTGACGTTTGTGCCGGCAAAGCGGTGGTCGAGACCTTCGGCATAACGCGAGAGAAAGCCTTTGGAGGCGCCGTAGGTGTAGTTGACCTTGCGGCCGCGATCGCCCGCCACCGATCCGATGATCGCAATCGTGCCGCGGTTGGCGGTGGCAAAGCGGCGGGCAAAGGCTTCGGCGAACAGGGCAGGCGAGACGGCATTCACCTCCAGCACCTCGCGGCAGAAGGCGAGGTCGTCCTGGCTGAGCTTCTGTTCGGGCAGCCAGCCATGGGCGATCAGCACGACATCGACCGGCTGTGTTGTCGTTTCGGCCGCGAGCCTGTCGATGGCGGTGGCGTCGAGGAAATCGGTCTTCATGACGGCGATCTTCGATGCCGGGCTGCGGACGCGAAGGTCGGCAGCAATCGGCTCGGCCTTGGCCGGATCGCGCACGACCAGGACCAGATCGGCGGGCGCCTGCTCCAGCCAGACGCGGCAACAGTGCTCGGCAATGCCCGAGGTCGCTCCCACCACGACGATGCGTTTCATTTCAGTCATCCTATTTTCCCATCAGGCGGCGCGACATCGCCGAACTCATGCCGGGGTCGCGAAAGCGGGTGAAACTGTCGAGGCCGGGGTAGGACGCGGCAAACATCGCGGCCGGCATGCGGGCATCCTTGGCGGGATAAATCCGACCGCCGGCCTCGCGCACGATGGCGTCGAGACGGTCGAACAGCGCGGCTACGGCCGGGCGGTTCTGGAAGTCGAGGGCGAGCGTGACACCGGGCTGCACGAAGCTCAGCAGCCCGGGCGGCGGACGGCCGCCGAAGGTCTTGAGGACGGCCAGCACCGAGCCTTCGCCCGAGCGCGCGATGGCTGTCAGCATCTCTGCGGTGGCGGCGCGCGCGTTGGCCGTGGGCACGACGCTTTGATACTGGAAGAACCCGCGCGATCCATAGAGCCGGTTCCACTCGAGAACGCCGTCGAGCGGATAGAGGAACGCTTCCTGGTGAACGATGCGCTGTCCTGTCTTGCGCCGGTTGAGCGCGTAGTAGGCCGCGTTGAGCGGCCTGAGCGTGAGCCCGTTGACCAGCGACACCGGCGGCGTGAGCGGCAGCGTAAGCGGCCGCCGGCGCGGCAAGGGGCGGCTCTGGTCGCTGGCGGACCGGGCGCGCAGGAAGAGGCCGCGCAGATCGGTCGCGGTGCAGTCGATCCACGAGACGGCGTGTTCCCAGTCGGGATGCGCCGCCTCCGACAGGGTGAAGAACGCGTCCAGTCCGGCGTAGGGCACGATCTCGGTGTCGAGCCACGGACCGGCCGTGGGCTGCAGTTGCACTTCGGCCTCGACGATCAGCCCTGTGAGGCCGAGCCCGCCCACGGTGGCGGCAAACCAGTCGCGCTGCCGGTCCGGCCCGCAGGCGATGGTTTCGCCGTCGGTGCGCTGCAGGGTGAGGCGCATGACATGGTCGCCGAACGTCCCGGTCGCATGATGGTTCTTGCCGTGCAAGTCGTTGGCGATGGCGCCGCCCACCGTCACAAGCTGCGTGCCGGGGATCACGGGCAGGGTCCAGCCGCGCGGCACGGCAAGCCGCTGGATGTCGCGCAGCAATACGCCCGCTTCGCACGTCAGGCGGCCGGCTGCAGCGTCGAAGGCAATGAAGCGGTCGAGACCGGACGTCTGCCACAGCACGCCGTCGGGATTGAGACAGGCATCGCCGTAGCTCCGCCCCATGCCGAAGGCGATGCCGGGCCCCCGGCCTTTCAGCGCCTGCGGCACGAGGCTGCGTTCACGCAGCTCGATCACATCATGTGGCGCTGCGCCGAGCCGGCCCCAGGACGAAACGCGCCTCATGCGGCATGGCTCGCGAAGACGAAGCGTTTGTCGAGCCGGTACTTGATGACGTAGCCCAGCGCCAGGCCGATCAGCGCGCCGACATAGCGCATGTCCTTGTTCTCGAAGGCGGCGTTGAAGGCAAACTCGAAGGCCCAGAAGATCGCTGTCGTGCCGATCCCGGTCAGTGTGTAGAGCGAGAAGGTTCGCGCGTCGTGCGCGGTATCGCGCGCACGGAAATTGAAGATGAACATCTTGTCGAGCGCGTACTTGGCGACAAGCCCGACGCCCGTGCCGACAAAGATCGACGCCCATAGCTGGAAGGCGCCGGCGTAGGCGCGGAAGGTCATTTCCTGGGCGCCGATGTTCAGCGCCGTCGCTACCATCGCGAGGATCGTATACCTGATTGCCAGCTTCATTCCGGAACGGTAGCCCCCGCGTCAGGATGCCATTATAAGTCGGGCCGGGATAATGACGCCATCGATTGCCACCCAGGCCGGCGGGCTGCTCCGGCTGATGCGTCCCAAGCAATGGGTCAAGAACGCCTTCGTGCTGGCGCCGCTGATATTTGCCCGCGCCTTCCTCGATCCGGCATCGATCCGCAACACCGCCATCGCCTTCGTCCTGTTCTGCCTGGCATCGTCGGCGGGCTACATCGTCAACGACATCCACGACATCGAACGCGACCGGCGGCACCCGACCAAGAAATCAAGCCGGCCGCTGGCGGCGGGGATCGTCTCGCTCGCCACCGCCATCGCGCTTCTGGCGGTACTCTATGTCGTGCTCGTGCTGTCGTGGTTCTGGTCGCCCAACACGGCGCTGGTGCTGTTTGCCTATCTGGCGCTCAACCTTGCCTACACATTTGTCCTCAAGGACCAGCCAGTGGCCGACATCTTCTCGATCGCCGTGGGCTTCGTGCTGCGCGTCTGGGCGGGGGCGGTGGCGATTGCCGTGCCGCTGTCGAGCTGGATGGCGATCACGACGCTTTGCCTTGCGCTCTACCTCGCGGCGATCAAGCGCCGGCAGGAACTGGCGCTGGTCGGCACCGAGAGCCGCAAGGTGCTGGACCACTACACGCCGCAACTGATCGACCGCTATGCCGAAATGTCGGCGGTGGGCGCGCTGGTGTTCTACAGCCTGTTCGTGATGTCGTCGGCGCCGGTGCTGACGCCGACCATTCCGGTCGTGATCTTCGGTCTGTTCCGATACTGGTATGTGGTCGAGAAGCTGGAGGGCGGCGAGTCGCCGACCGATGTCGTGCTGTCCGACATCCCGCTCGCCATCACCATCGCGATCTGGGGCGCGATCTGCATCGCCTCTTTCCTGGGCTGACTGCCGCCGCCGATCACTCCCAATTGTCGTCTGCCAGCAGCGGGCTGCCGCGGCGGACAAAGACCAGATCACCCTGACGCAGCCGGTCGTCGCGCGTCCGCCCGGACAGGCTGCCGACGTCGTACAGGTCAAAGCCGGCACCATCGAGGAACGTCACCAGTTCCGGAATGCTGGGCTCGTAGTTCTGTTTGAAGAACGAGACCTCGATCAATAGCACCTCGACCCGCGTCAAAGTCACCGGCCCTCCCTTGAGGACGGCGAGCTCCCAACCCTGCAGGTCGAGCTTCAGCAACGTCCGGTCGCCTGCATCGAGTCTTGCGCCGAAGAGGTCGTCGAGCGCCACGCCTTCGACATCGACGATGTCATCCGGCAGGTCGCTGGCAAAGGCGACGTGCGCCCCGCTGTCCGGAACCTCGTTGCAATAGAAGCGCACCGTGCCGCGTTGCTCTGTGAGCGCTTGCGGATGGAAGGCAAAGCCCCTCGCCCTGGCCAGCGCTTCAAGTGTTGGCCGGGTGGCAAACTGCGGCTCGATCATGTCGATACGTGCGCCGGGAAAGATCGCGTGGCACTCCAGCGCGAAGGCACCGTCGTAGGCGCCACCATCGAGGATGCGGCGGGGCGCATACCCCCTCTTGCCAAGGTGGCGCAGGCAATGGTCGCTCGCCTGAAATCGGTTCTCGGCATGTCTCACGATGCGGTAAGGTGTGAAAGTGAGAAGCCTGCGGACGAACTCTTTCAGCATGCGCTGCCGGAACCTTTTGCTGCGGATCGTTATACCGGTTTCCGTCGCAAGTCGTTCGTCAGAAGCGACGAAAATGTTCGTGCATCGCGACTCCCGTTACCTGAAGACTGCGAGAACGCCGCTGTGAGTCCGTTGATGGCGATCGCCATTCTGGTCAGCGCGATGCTGGGCGGCATCGTGGGCTGGCGCCTCAGCAAGCCGCCGGCGCGGCGAACCGTTTCAACCGGCGCGCCGGTTCAGGGCGGTGTCGCGAGCGGCGGTGGCGCACGCCGTGGCCGCCAGCGTGCGGCGGCCACCGCCGCCTATGCCACCGCCGGCGCGGCGGCAGGCTTTGCGTTTCTGTTTTTCATGGGACAACTCTAGACGCTCACACCGCCAGTCGTCGTCGTTGTCGTCGCGCGGGCTACCGGGGCTGCGTCTGCCGGTAGACCTGGTGGCAGGCGAGGCACTCGTGCCGGACGGCGACCAGGGCTTCGGCGACTCCGGTGCCGCTGCCGATGCTCGACGCGAGCCTGGCTGTCGCGGCACGGAAGCCCTCGACGTGCTTTGTGAATTTCTCAGGCTGGAGCCAGATCTCTTCCCGCGCGCCGGGCTTGCCGGTGGCGGCGGGCGCGCGCTCGGCGAACAGGAAGGCGAGCGAGGCGGCTTCGTCGCCGAGCGCCCGCGCATCGGCGGCGGGTTCCCCGGGAGGCGCCTTGGCGCGGTAGGTCACGACCGCTTCGACCGAACGGAAGTGCGCCGAGATCGAGCGCATCGCCAGACGGCGGAGGTACGTGGCGCGGTCGGCGTCGGAACCGAACTCCAGCGGCTTGTCGTGGTCGACGATCGCGCCCCACGGACCGGGAACGGTCAGGCCCTGCGCCGATGCCGGTGCAATCGCCACCAGCGGCAGCAGAAGAGCGACGGCCAGCCCGATCAGGCTGCGGCGGAGCGCTGCACGTTGGCGTCTGGTCTCGCTCGACAAACACATCGTCATCGCACTCTCCGCCTACTTGAGAAGCCTGGATCAGGCGACGCTAACATTCGGCGGCGTCCCGGAGAAGCGGGCGGCGGCGTCGATCTCGGCGAGCGCCGATGCGAAGGGGCGAATGGCCGGCGCCAGCAGCTCGGGCGAGGTGAGGGCGGACGTATCGGCCGGCGTGTGGAAATAGCGGTGATTGCCGGTCATGCTGAAAAAGCGCGGGTAGCCCGCCGCCAGGATCTCGCGCAGTTCGCCGATGCCGGCCTGCGGGCCGGTCAGGCGCGTTCCCCCGAGGCTGGCGAAATGCCGGTCGACCAGGGACGCAGACTCCTCTGAGCTGTTGACGAGCCGAAGCGCGATCTCGCGGCAGGCAAGCGAGGCGCCGAAATGCGCCCACGCCACCGTCGCGGCGGGCGGCGGCGCCAGCTCCCTGATGAAATGCTGCATGCCGCCGTGGCCGATCTCGTGGCCGGCTGTCGCCACAAACAGCAGATCGACATTGGCGAAGGTCTCCGCCATCCGGGCCATCGCGAGGAAGCCCGCAATGCCGGGCGCGCGCTCGCAGGTCGAGGTGAACCAGCTCGTCACCGGTGTCGACACGATCAGCCACTTGCCCTTGCCGCGGTCCAGCCGCGCCACGACGTTGCGGCCCTCGACATCGCGGCGATGGGTGCCGTCGATGGCAACGCTGACCGGCGTGCCGGCCTGCTGCGCGGCGTCGAGTGCGGGCCGGTCCTTGGGCGCCACCAGGATCACCGGCACGGGCCAGGGCGGGCCAGTCTGGTCGACGTTGTAGCTGAAGATTTCACCGCTCGGATGCTGGAGGCAGAGCAACACAGCGGCCGGCCGTTGCGCGAGGACGCCGGCGAGGCCGGCGCGATGGCTGTCGCTGAGATAGGCACCGCGATCTAACGGCAGATCGATGCGGGCAAAGCCGCCGGGACCGATCGGCGCCGTCAGGGCAAACGAGGCCTTGTCTTCGGGACTCCACCAGTGCGGCACGACATCGAGGCGCGCATTGCCCGCGGCCAGCGTGCCGGACCTGAAATCGTACTGGCGCGGCATGGTGAAACGCTGCGCGCTCACGGCGAGGCCCGCGCGTCCTAGTTCGCTTTCGATCCAGTCGAACGCGGCGGCGGCGCCGGGAGAGCCGAAGCGGTGATGACCGAACGATTCGTAGCGGAGGACATCGGCGAACAGGCGCGCGCCGTCGAGGGCCGGATGCGGAGTGGACACGGCGCGGACCATAGCCGCGACCGACTCGACAGTGAAACGCCCGGCTGCAGCGCCCCGGCGGCGGTCTTGCCTCTGTCGGAATTGTTATAGTATAACATATAATGTTATATCATTATAGACATGGGGATTGAGCTTGAGGGGGCGCATCATGCTGAAGAAGAAGCCGGTAGCGGCTGTCACGACGGCAACAGCCGTAGTCGCGGTCGCCTTCGCAGGACCGGCGCTGGCTCAGCAGCAGCCGCCGCAACGCAGCGCGCCTGCCATCACGGTCATCGCCACCAAGCTCGACGAGGCCCGCAGCTCGATCCTGCCCAGCCTCGGTGCCACGCGGTATGAGTTCAGCCCGCGCGTCATTGAAGGCGTGCCGCAGGGCGACCAGGCGCCGCTCAACCAGATACTGATGCGGGCGCCGGGCGTCGCGCAGGACAGTTTCGGCCAGGTTCACATCCGCGGCGACCACAGCAACGTCCAGTACCGTCTCGACGGCGTGCAGCTTCCCGAAGGTCTGTCGCTATTCAACCAGGTGCTGGCCACGCAGTACGCGAACAAGCTGGCGCTGATCACCGGCGCGCTGCCGGCGCAATACGGCTTTCGCCAGGCCGGCGTGATCGACATCCAGGTGAAGTCCGGCCGCACCGATCCCGGCGCCGAGGCGGTGATGACCGCCGGCACGCGCGACTGGCTGCAGCCCGCCTTCTCCTGGGGCGCCTCGGCCAGCGCCTTCGACGGCTTCGTCACCGGCCAGTTCCTGCACAACAATATCGGCATCGAGAACCCGGAACGCACCTTCACGCCGATCCACGACAAGACTGACCAGTGGCGGGGGCTCACCAAGCTGGGCGCGATCGTCGATGAGGACACGCGGCTCAGCCTGATCGCCGGCGGCGCCAGCGCGCGCTTCCAGCTCCCGCAGGTCCAGGGTGCGCGGGCCGCCAACACCGTGTCGGGTTTCAGCGCGCTCAACTCGGCCCTGCTCGATCAGCGCCAGTGGGAAGACACCTACTTTGCGATGGTGGCGCTGCAGAAGCGCATGGGCCCGGTCGACTTCCAGCTCTCGACGTTCGGCCGCAGCTCGGAGCTGTCGTATCAACCCGATCCGCTGGGCGACCTGATGTTCAACGGCGTCTCGCCGTGGGCTAACCGCCGCAGCGTGGCGCTGGGCGTGCAGGGCGACGGCAGCTGGAAGGCGGCACCCGCCCACACGGTGCGCGGCGGTTTCCTCGTCCAGCGCGAGCGCGCCACCGGCCTCACCCACGCGCTGGCGCTGCCCGCCGACGACGACGGCGAGGCGACGTCCGATCAGCCGACCGGCATCGCCTTCGGCTACGACCAGATTGCCTGGCAGTACGGCGTCTATCTGCAGAACGAATGGAAAGTGTCGCCGACGGTGACGCTGAACACGGGCGTGCGCTTCGATGCGACCAGCGGCGAGACCAACGAAAACCAGGTGAGCCCGCGCGTCAACGCCGTGTGGCAGCCCAACGGCATCCTGACGGCGCGCGCAGGCTATGCGCGCTACTTCACGCCGCCGCCGCTCGGCCAGCTCGGCAATGCCGCGCTGCTCGCGGCGGCCGGGACCACGGCGGCGCCGCCCAACACGCTGAACGACCCGGTGAAGGCCGAGCGCGCGCATTATTTCGACGCCGGCATCGACCTCAAGCCGATCGACGGGCTGACCCTGGGTTTCAGCGCCTACTACAAGCTGGCGCAGAACCTGCTCGACCAGGGCCAGTTCGGCGCGCCGATCTTCCTCACCTCGTTCAACTATGCCGAAGCCAACATCAAGGGCATCGAGCTGCACGCAAGCTACGACGAGGGGCCGTGGTCGATGTACGGCAACGTCGCCTGGTCGCAGGCGCTCGCCACGCAGGTCAATTCCGCGCAGTACAATCTCGAGCCTGCCGAACTCGCCTTCATCTCGCGCAACTACATCGTTGCCGACCACGACCAGAGCTGGTCCGGCTCGGCGGGCGCGGCCTATACCTTCGGGTACGGCAGCCCGTGGGCGACGCGGGTGGCGGCCGATCTCATCTACGGCACCGGCCTGCGCCGCACCGTGACCGACCCCAACGACTCCACGAGCGGCTCCTACACCGTGATCAACCTGTCGGTGGCGCAGAAGATCCCGGTGGCCGGCACGCGCGGCGGGGAAATCCGGCTCGATGTGCTGAATGCCTTCGACGCGGCCTACCAGTTGCGCGACGGCACGGGCGTGGGTGTCGGCGCGCCGCAGTTCGGCTTGCGCCGCACGGTGCTGGTGACGCTGCGCCAGAAGTTCTGAGCGCCGCCGCCGGCCCGCTCAGCGCAACGCGAGCAGTTCGTTGCGGGTCGATGTGCGTTGCGGGCAGCCTGCCCGCGTTCGGGACCTTCGGGTTGTTGCGCTGGAACGACTCCGGCAGCCGCATGCCTTCATAGAACCGTGCCGTTCGGAAGACGGGGGCACATGCCAGCCCCACTCGAGAGGGTATCTATCCATCCGCCGACCATAGGCGCGGTCGAACCGGGATACCTATTATGGTCCTTTAACGGGTCGGTTTCGGTCGAGCGTGACGGCACCACGGTCCTTACCCGCAAGGTAATTGCCGCCGGGCGAAGCGGCGCACTATGTCCGGTGCAGAAACTTGAAAGGGCTCCGGTGTCGCATCGCTTCCACAAACTCTGGCTGAAGATCGCGGCGGTCATCGTCGGGTCGTTCGCGCCGGTCTTCTTCCTGGCGACGATGCCGGCCACGCGCGAACCGGCACGGCTGACACTCGACATCCTGAGCTGGCCTCCGGACGGCGCCACGACCTATGCGTCTCCCGACGTGCATTTCCTGTCGGCGCTGACTGGCGGATTTCTCATGGGCTGGGGCGTCACCCTGTGGCTCCTGTCGTCCTGGGTCTATGACGCTGCGCCGGACGCTGTCCGCAAAGCCGCGGTTGCGGGCTTCATGAGCTGGTTCGTGCTCGACAGCGCGGGCTCGATCGCCTCGGGCAATGCGTCGAACGCGGTCTTCAACGTCTTTGTGCTGCTCGCAGCGGTCGGCCCGCTGTGGCGGCCGGCGCGCGGTTGACGGCCGCTCTCTAGGTGGTCGTGAGTGCGGCGATGACCGGACAGGGCCGGCGGGCGGCGGCGCTGGCGCAATCGCTGAGCAGGGCCGACCGCTTGCGCTCGATCTCGTGCAGACTGTCGAGCCGCGCGCGTACCTCGTCGAGCTGCTTGAGCGCAATCGCCCGGGCGGCGACGCGGGCGCGTTCGCGCGGCAGGGCGAAGGTGCGCAGCAGATCGCGCGTGGCTTCGGGCGTGAAGCCCAGCGACGTGGCGCGGCGGACGATCGCCAGCGTCTCGGCATCGTCGGCGCGATAGAGAAGATAGCCGCCCGGTCCGCGCCGCGGCTTGGCGATGAAGCCCATCCGCTCGTATTCGCGGATGTGCGCGGTCGTGATGCCGGTCATGGCGGAGAGGCCGGCGATGGTGATGGGGGCAAGAGCAGACATGGGGTGTGCGTTGCCTTCGCGTTACTCTATAACGTTGTCCCTGCTGGAACGATGACGCGACTTTAGTTCACGGTTTTGTGAGTATCGACCAGATTCGCGTGAGCATCGTTGGTGCAAATTTTATTGTGCTCTCGAACGGCGAAATCGATTCACGCGGCGAGCGCGTGCGGCTGCGCGAGCGCCTCGCGCAGCGTGCGATAACGCGCCGACAGTGTGAGGAACGCACGCCACGCGCGGCGGCGGCGGGCGCGATGCAGGTGGAGATCCGACAATGACTCCTCCGCCACTTTTTTCCAGGCTGCGCGATAGGCGACCGACTGCAAACCGTCGCACGCGTTGCAGCGTTGCTGCTTCAACGCCCGGGCGATTTCGCGAAGTCGCCAGACCTCGACATCGACGTGGTGGTGGGCGTTCAGCACCTGCGCGGCCGCCGCTTCGTGCGGCAGACGCAAATCCTCGGACGGATGACGGCCCCAGCGTGACGCCTCGCGCTCGTCGATCGCGGGATAGAGCGTGCGCCACTCCTCGCGGGCCCAGTCGAGTTCGGCGCGGCAGATCTCTGCAAGTCTCCGGCGGGCAAGCGGACCGGGCTCAGGCTCGCTCCAGCGGATCGCGGCGATGCGTCGGGCGAGATGGGCGGCGGGGGCAGGCAGGCGGCGCTCGATCATGGGGAGCAGCCTATCACGGACTTGTTAAAAACGCAATATACGCAATGTATAAATCGCAAATTCGCCGAGGGCGTCCTGCGGCGGGGTCATTCAACCCCTGCGGTTTCTGGGTTATGGAGAGTGATGAACCTGCTGTTGATCGGGGCCTATCTGCTGGCGATCGTGCTGGCCGTGCTCTGCCTGCTGTCGTTGCGCTTCGAACTCGCCAAGCGGCCGGCGACGCCGATCGAATTGACCCGGCCGGCGCTCTACGCCGCGGCCTCGGCGCTGCTCACGATGGCGGCCGCCCCGGTCTGGCGCTTCGAGCTGTGGGCGGTGACCCTGCTGGCGGGGCTGATCGCGGGCGGCGCGGCGGCGCTCACCCTGCGTGTCGACACGGATTTCGAGCGCAACCTGGTGCGGGTGTGGAAGACGCGCGACGGCATCGCGGCGGCGACCATCCTGGTGGCACTGGGCGTCGCCAGTCTCATCTTCGCCCAACTGCTCGGCCGCCAGCCGCGCTCGCTCGGCGTCATCGCCGCGGGCTCGGTCTTCATCGGCGCCTATTTCGCGGGCCGCCTCACGGTGCTGCGCAAGTACGTCGCCCGCCGCGCCATCCATCTCGACATGAAGAAGCGCTGAGCTGTTTCGATCTGGCCGATTGAAAAGCAATCGCCTCACCCCGAGGAGCCACGCCTGGCGTGGCGTCTCGAAGGGTGGGCAACCGTTACGGCCTGTGGCCCATGCTTCGAGACGCCGTGCTTCCCACGGCTCCTCAGCATGAGGGCTTTTTCCTGGCTCAGTCTCTAATCGGACAGACGCTACCTGACGTCGTCGTGGCGGCTGGCGAACCAGTCGCGGGCGGCGGGCTGGACGAGCAGCGCCAGTGCCGCGGCCTGCAGCACGCCCTGCGCCAGCACGAGCACGCCCAGCAGATCGGCGCCGTCGCTCAGCCGCAGGAGCGCCAGCCAGGGCGCCGCGCAAAACGCCGCCAGCCCGATCAGCAGCCAGCTCGAGCGTGCGCTCTTGCGGCGGGCGATGCGGAAGGCGAGCACGATCATCGCCGTCGACATGGCGACCAGCAGCGCCGCGAACAGCACCGGGCCGATCTTGGCGTGCAGCGTGGTGCGGTACGCCAGCGTCGCGGCGGCCCAGCCGATCGCCAGCGAGGTGATCTGCAGGCGCTCGAACAGGCGAATGGTGTCGGGAATGACGGCGTCGGCATCCGTGGCGGACGGCGGCAGATGGTCGGTGAGGCTCATTGTCTCTCCCCCGTGACAGCGCTTTATTGTACGCCCTAGTCTCGGTCCCCAGGAGAGTCCGCCATCCGCCAAAGTGTATCCATCGTTGCGCTCTTGTCGCTGTTGTATCCGGCGATGGCGCACGCGCAGGGGGCCGTTCCGCCGCCCTCGCAGGCGCCGCTGCCGCCGGGCTGGACGGTGATCAACAAGTCCGACTGCAAGGTCTGGAACCCCGCGCCGCAACCCACCGCCTCCGTCACCTGGACCGGCGAGTGCCACAAGAACGTGGCCGACGGCCGCGGCGTGCTGCAGTGGCGCGTGGGCGGCCAGCCTACCGAGCGCTACGAGGGCGAGATGCGCAACGGCCGGCCGCACGGGCGCGGCGTCTTCACCTATGCCGACGGCCGGCGCTACGACGGTTCGTTCCGCGCCCTGCAGCGCGAGGGCAAGGGCACGCTCAGCTTTCCCAACGGCACGCGCTACGAGGGCGAGTGGAAGGCCGACAAGCCCAACGGCCGCGGCACGCTCACGGTGATGGGCGGCGAGACCTACTCCGGTCCGTGGACGGCCGGCTGCTTTGCCGACGGCAACCGCAAGGCCTGGCTGAACGCCACGCCGAAGGAGTGCGGCTTCGAGTGAGGGCGGGCGGCGTCGGTCCGAACGCGCCTGGAGTTTCTCCGTTCGACACTGGATCATTCTCCTCCCCATTCAAATGGGGAGGCAGGCGCTTCAATGATGATCGGAAAGACTCTAAGCTCGATCGCCCAGGCAAGCCCGCGCGTCTCGCCGATCAGCACCACGACCAGCGCCGCGCTGGCCATAGTTGAACTCCCGACCGTCTTCTAGCCGTCCAGGCGTGTGAAGCGGCCGTTGTACATGTTTGTCGCGCCGCCTCCCTGCCGCGGAGAAAAAAAAGTGGTGACGCTGCCCGAATTGGCGTCGTTCCATTTGAAGACATATTGCTGCAACCCTGCCACGGCTGGATGGTCGAGGGTGTCTCCGGAAAGTTTGGCGCGAATGAAGCGGAGGGTTCCTTGCCCCCGCACACGCCTCGCAATGATGATTTCGCCGCCTTCCTGCTCTTCGACCGATATCACCACGACAAGGGTAGGCGTGAACCCAGATTCCGGGCTGTGAGAGTCGAACTTGAAGGCGCCGACTTTCGTGCCGTGACGCGAACTGGACGGCGGCCGGTGAGCAATCAGTCCCTCCGGCAGCAACAGGTCGTTCTGTTGGGCAAAGGCATAGGCATTGGGGATTTCGACGATCTTCGATGGATCGCTCGCCCAGGCGGACTTGTTGGCCGGCGCCTTGGCCGGCGTGCCTTTCAGAACGAAGGGGCTGGCGTAGTTGCTGCTGCCGTAAAGAACTTGCCTGCCTTCCGTCGCGATCAGCAAGTCGCGCCGCAGCCTTCCAGAGAGCGTCTGGAGATCGACCGATTGGCCCTCGAACTGCCGCAGAAACGCAGCCGCGAAGGGGCTGTTCTCGCCGGCCGGTCCATCGAGCGCGATGCGGCCAGGGGTGGTCGAGAACAGGCGAAGCGTATTGGGTGTCATCACGAAGCGGTCTCCTTGTGTGGCCGCTGCTTCTGCTTCGCGCTGGCGCCAGCCGTCGGCCGGATTGTTGCGGCAGTTGTCGAACACGAGGAGACGGTTGCTCGCCGCGTCCATGCCGGTAGCGACGGCAGGCACCGGTATCAGGTTGTCGACGGTGTTGGGGGTGGCGAGATCGGCGTCCGCGGGCACCAGATAGGTTGTCTTGCCCCAGGCAGCGCCGTGTCCGGCAAAATAGAACGCCGCCAAATGCGCGCCGCGCGCCGCCGCCGAGAAATTGTCGATGGCCTTGCGGATGGCGTCGCGGCCGGCGTCCTGTACGAGGTCGGTCTTCAGCCCGAAGGCCTGGAAGCGCCGGGCGATATCCGGCGCATCGCGCCGCACGTTCGGCAGTGGCGCTTCCCATTGGTACTTCGAGTTGCCAATCACCAGTGCGACGCCCGCCGCCTGCGCGTGGGCGCGGATGGCCGGGAAAGAGAATGTCGCTCCGGCTGCAGTGAGCAGCGTCCGCCGTCCAATGCCGTGGCGCATCACAGCTCTCCCAGATGGAACGCGAGAAAGGTCAGCGCGCTTCGATTTCGCATCGTTTGCTCCCTCGCAATCGCGCTTCGACCGGGCATATTTTTGCCCCGCTGGGGTCGATTTGTCACGCCGGCCTGTCGTATCACACCGAATGAACTGACATTCCCCGGATGAACCCTAGGAACGGCGCAAGACCTATCATTCTGCCGGTTTGCGGGGAAGCCTTGGTCGACCGGCACAGTTTTCTCGGCGGTCCCGCCACGTCCACCGCCCAAAATGACGCCTGATCCATCGGTTCGTCTCTTTTTCTCGCCATTCAGGCGCACTCCTCCCGTGGTGACGACGCATTCGCCCCGTTCGGTCCTATGCCGGAGCTGGTCGTCGTCGCAGCCCGTCGATCAGCCGCAGGATTTGCTCGAACAGTTCTCTCGGCACCGCGACCTCGGCCATCTGGAAGACCGCGTAGCGGGCGTGGCGCACGACCTTGGCGCCGATCTTCACCAGCTTCTCCCGCAGGCCGGTCAGCGACCACTGCGCGACCGCCTCGGGCAAGGCCAGCGTCCGCATGAAGTTGGCGAGATTGTAGGCCAGTGCGTGCAACTGAAGACGCACCGCGTTGGCGGCGAACGAGCAGCATGACAGGCGTGTCCACTTGATCGCGTTCTTGCCTTCCTTGATCCATTGCTCGCACGTCCCGCGCTTGTTGTAGAAGGCGACGACCCGCTCCACCGGCCGTGACAGGTTGGTGACGATGAAGCCGACGCGGGGATAGAGCTCGCCGGGGTGCCACTCGACCTTGGCCACGACCGGTTCGAGCACGTCCTTCCAGCCGTCCGCCGAATGGACGTTGCCCGGGCGCAGCGCACAACGCTCCAG